>Ga0213863_10000437_pt1 | contig 31736 bp, 30 predicted proteins | sample PICome_8_FD_160128 | JGI IMG/M metagenome (GOLD analysis project Ga0213863, IMG submission 160128) | Coastal seawater microbial communities near Pivers Island, North Carolina, United States - PICO497 | ecosystem: Environmental > Aquatic > Marine > Coastal | place: USA: North Carolina... | reverse complement strand
TCAACGATTGCGGACTACACAGAGAGCATTCAAAGTGGTATTAGTACTGATCTTGTAGATGCCATGCAATCCTTGACATACCGCACACCGCAAATAACGAACGTTTCGTTGAGTTACAATTTCACAAAATACAGCTACTTAGGTGTTCATTATGTTGACCGTAAGCACTCGTGGAACGACTATACCTACTTAGGTTTTAATACAATGATTTGGCTTGGGCGTAATGCACAGCTTAAGGGTGGTTACTACATGGCTATGGATGAATTCCATAAAGACCGTATGAATGCTGCTGTGCAGTTTAGATTAACTCCAGTGGTACAATTCTACATAGGCTCGACTACCGTCGGCGATATAGCAACCATAGGAAATGAAGTATTAAACGGTCGTTTGGGCGTTGGTGCTGCTACGAACTCGATAAACGTTAGCGCAGGTATAAGCATGGCCTTCTTTGATAAACGTTTTAAAAAGGATGATAAAGAAGAAATGGTGAAAGCCGTGCAATCTTTGTCTCCGGCAGATCAAAAAAAGGTGGACGACGCGCGAAAGAACAGCGCTACCACCAAAGACAATAAGTAGTTATATACTACGGTTATGTAAAAAAGGCTCAGTCAACACTGAGCCTTTTTTTATGCCAACAATTCGCGTAACAAATACATCGTATCACGATTTGTATCTAAAATTTTACAATTCAAATTTTGGCTTCGTGTAAAATTTATCGCTTGCTCTTTTTGTGCCGATACAAAGCCAACGTAACGGTTTGCATCGTTCTGATCAAGAAAAGTCCTATTTCCCGTCTCACTATCAAAGACTTGTTTACCCGAAAAAAACTGCCTATTGTGTTCTAATTCAGCATGCGTGATAAAAATGATTCTAACGGAGTGCCCTTCATGGGCTAAAAGTGCAGCGGAATCTATGATGGATTCCAGATTTTCCTGAAACAAATCAATGAATATGATCACCTGACTGCGCCGAGGAATTCTTGTCATCATTGCTTCAATCTCTCCAGAGAAATCACCATTCTTCTTCTCCTCCCCTTCAATATTTATTAAATGGTTTAGCATAAGCTTTAACCATTCATTGGTAGCTTTAGCCTCGAAAAAATTACTTTTCGACTCATTAACTTCCAGCACTCCCATAGCATCACGCTGCTTTTGAAGTAATGTTCCAATAAGGGTTAAAAGTTTCACAACCTTCATCCATTTGGAATCAGAAGTTGGCAATTGCATACTGGCGCTTGAGTCTAAAATGAAATAGGTTCTAAGGTTAGATTCTGCCTCGTATTGCTTAAGTAAATATTTATCCGTCTTAGCTAAAACCGACCAATCAATGTGTTTGGGTGAATCTCCTGGCACGTAGGCTCTATGTTGAGCGAATTCAACACTGTAGCCAAAGTCCGGGCTCTTATGCAGACCTGTCATAAACCCCCGGACTCTCTCTTCCGCCCACCATACGAGCGATGCTATGTCATTATCATTCACTATTGCTAGGTATGTGTTAGTTTTTGTCTTGCCCAATTAGATAATGTAAGGTAATCTAAAGGCACTGTCGTACGAAACATCTCAAGCAACAAAGTTATCCGCATCCTCAATAAACGAATTCTATTTACCAATTCATCTGGAAAACCTCCTCTTATCATTCGGACGCTATTAGCGATTCTTATATGCTCTAAAAGTAGGTTGATTTGCTCTTTAGCCTCTAAATAATAGCCTTCAAATGTATGCTCAAACCTTGCACTCACCCCCATGTCTAGAAGGTTACAAACATTAATAATATCATCCTTTATTTTGAAGGCAAGATTGAAGTTTCCGTTGCTATAATAGCCTTTTGTCAAGGACTGTATGTTTCTATTAATGGCTAACGCTTCTTGATAGATTGGTTGACTTACTTTAGTGTCCATGGTTAATTAGGTTTTTTAGTTGTATTTATTTGAATGAGATGGAGTTCCTTTCGAGCTAATTCCTTGAGTAGGTCGAAATACAGTTGTTTTACCCCTTCAATCATATCTTCTAGACCTGGTAAATAAATTTCTTCAGGCCATTGACCTAGTAAACTCCATAATTCAGCAACTCGCAGGACAAAGTTCTTGTACATGGTAATTTGCTTATGTATGGAATATGAATCTTTATAATTGACAATACTTTCAGATAGATGGTAATTACATCTTTGCATGGCTGCATGCAAGTAAGGTCTGCGGCTTTGATCTAAACGCTGAAGCGCATTATAGGTCAATTGTTGAACTTCGAATGAATATTTGCTCTGAATGATACTTTTTGACTCATACATGGCGTCGTAACTTTATTTAAATTTTTGAATTAGAACACTTTTTCTTCATCGTCGCTTAACCGATTGAAGTGATCTTTATAAGCTGTTAAAAAGCGATTAAGGGGCTAGTGATAGGTCATAGGTTTAAATGGGTTTTGTTCATATCGTTTTAAATCTACGCTCAAAATATATCAATATTGTCCATTTTTGATAACTCTACTTTATCAACATTACCTACTTTAGGCGCATGATTATTACGAAGACTCCTTTTAGAATTTCTTTTGTCGGCGGCGGTAGTGACCTGCCAGCGTATTACGAAAAACAGCGTGGCGCTGTGCTAAGCACGAGCATAGATAAATACATGTACATCAGTACACACGCCTTTTTTGAGAGGAATAAAATCCGCTGTAAATACTCGCAAACAGAGACTGTCGATAACGTAAAAGACTTGCAACACCCCATCTTGCGCACAGTGCTAAAAGACTTTAATCTTAATGGAATCGAAGTAAGCTCCATTGCTGATATACCTGGGGGTACGGGAATGGGCAGTAGTTCTAGTTTTACTGTAGGGTTGCTTCATAATTTGAGTACATATACTGGTCGGTCATACGGAAAACAAGAATTAGGCGCAGGGGCGTGTCGTGTTGAAATTGATTTACTGAATGAACCCATAGGGAAGCAAGACCAATATGCAGCAGCCTTTGGAGGTCTTAATGTGATTGAATTCAATCCTGACGGCACTGTGGATGTTCAACCGGTAAATATTTCAGAAGAAACGAGAGCTACCTTAAATAGCAATCTAAAGCTCTATTACCTCGGAAATCAACGTTCTGCTAGTGCGATTTTAGCAGAACAAAAGAAAAATACTTCGCAGGAGTCAAAATTTCAAGCTTTATCAACTATGGTGGGGCTAGTATACGAATTACGTGATGCTCTTGAAGCCGGTGATTTAGATAATTTCGGTGCATTATTGCACAAAAATTGGCTCCTTAAGCAGCAATTAGCCTCAGGAATCACTAATCCAAGGATTACGGAAGCTTACGCTGCTGGTCGTGAAGCTGGTGCGTTGGGCGGTAAGTTACTAGGCGCTGGAGGCGGTGGATTCATGCTGTTCTACGCGCCTTTAGATGCGCATGCCAAATTGGATGAATCAATGAAGGGAATTGATGCTGAGCCTTTTATCTTCAATATGGAAATGGAAGGATCGAAAATTATTCATGTTGAAAGATAAGTTTACTAGAATGCGGTGTTTGAATTAATTCATTACTTTTGCCGCTCAATTATTTATTAATTAACGGGGTTTCGGACCCTTTTAAAACAATTAATTATGTCAACTAAGATTCGTTTGCAAAGAGGTGGTCGTAAAGGTCGTCCAGTTTATTCAATCGTTGTAGCAGATGCGCGCTCTAAGCGTGATGGTCGTTTCATCGAGAAATTGGGTACTTACAACCCTAACACCAACCCGGCAACAATCGATTTGAACTTTGACTCTACGTTAACTTGGGTCATGAAAGGCGCTCAGCCAACTGATACTGCACGTGCAATTTTATCTTACCGTGGTGTAATGATGAAAAAACACTTATTAGAAGGTGTACGTAAAGGTGCTTTGACCGAAGAACAAGCAGAGGCTAAATTCGAAGCTTGGGTTTCTGAAAAAGAAAACAAAATCGAAGGAAAAGTTCAATCACTGAATGATGCTGCTGCAGCCAGCAAATCAGCACGTCTAGCTGTAGAAGCTGAAGTAAACAAGGCACGTAAAGCAGCTATTGAAGCGGCAAACGCTCCTGTTGTTGAAGAAGCTCCGGCTGATGAAGCAACTGAAGAAGCTCCCGCTGCTGAAGCAACGGAAGAAGCTCCTGCTGCTGAAGTAGCTGAAGAAGCTCCCGCTGCTGAAGCAACGGAAGAAGCTCCTGCTGCTGAAGTAGCTGAAGAAGCTCCTGCTGCTGAAGCAACTGAAGAAGCTCCTACTGCTGAAGCAACTGAAGAAGCTCCCGCTGCTGAAGCAACTGAAGAGGCTCCCGCTGCTGAAGCAACTGAAGAGGCTCCAGCTGAAGAAAGCGCAAAGTAATTGTGCAAAAGGAGCAGTGTTTTTCACTCGGTAAAATCACTAAACTTCATGGGTACAAGGGAGCAATGGTTCTCCATATAGACTCCTCTACTCCACAATACTTTAAAGAATTGGAATCAGTTCTCCTGGAAATTAACCAGGAACTGGTTCCTTTTTTTGTTTCAGCCATAGGTGCCTTAAACGGTAAAAAGTTGGTCCTTACTTTTGAGGATATTGGTCTTGAAGAGGCCAAGGGATTGGTAAATGCGGCAGCCTTCCTTCCTATGCATATGTTGCCTGAACCGGAAGAGGATAAAGGCTTTTACGACAAGGCTATAGAAGGATACACTGCGTTTTATAATGGACAAAGCTTCGGTTCGATTGTTGAAATTATAGAGCAATCTGCGCAGAACTTGTTTCTCATTGAATCGGACGAAGTCCAACACTTAATTCCAGTAGTAGAGCCGTTCATTCAGCGTATTGATCACAAGAAAAAATCTATTTATTTTGATTTACCCGAAGGTTTATTAGACCTTTAAATCAAGATGAAAAAACCACATCCTTACGATCCTAGATCACTGCATTTGATCTACTCATCGCTGTTGCTTATGCAATTGGTTATAACATCTGTTGTGCTTTACGCTGCCCAAGAAAGTGCAGTAATCACCTACGAGATAGAGCAATTAACTAATACCGCCGCCCCAGTCGCTGCTGGTTTAAATGCAATTTTCGGGAAATGGATCTGGAACAAAGGGATGCATCAAATCAGTGCCGAAAAAGAAATAGATGAAAAACTTCGGATATTGACTAAAATGCATATTTGGCAATGGGTCGTGGTCCAATTCGCAACCGTGCTGCTCCTCTCCTACACACTTATAGAGGCAAATTTCTTTTACTTCATTTTTGCCTTGGTGAATATTATCTATTTCATCACCTTGCGACCTAAGATTTTTACTTTTAACGAGGGCATATGAACTATACCAAGCCGTTTAAAATGAAGGAGTTTGAAGTAGCACACGACCAATGTGCTATGCGTGTCAATACCGACGGGTGTTTGCTTGGGGCTTTGGCCGCGTCAAATACAGCTGTGGATTCCGTCCAGCGAGTATTGGATATAGGAACGGGTAGCGGAGTCATTGCGCTTCAGCTTGCGCAACGTTTTCAGAAAGCTTTTGTCGATGGTATTGAAATTCATGGACCTAGTGCAAAGCAAGCCATGGATAACTTTAGAAACAGTCCCTTCCATTCTAGAATGGTTTGTTACCATCAACCTATTCAAGAATTCGAGATGAATACGTACTATGATATCATAGTGTCTAATCCTCCATACTTCGAAGAAGGACCAACTAAAAGTGACCATGGGGTTGCCGCAGCCCGGCATGCGCTAACTCTAGATTTCAAGAGTTTAGTCATGAGTGTATCTGGTCTATTAAAACCTCAAGGAAGTTTTTGGGCTATTTTACCCTGCGATAGAAAAGATAGATTTCTTGATGCGGCATTGGACGAGGGGTTGTACCTAAATGAAGTTATTCATATTAAGCCAAAAGAGAATCGTGAAGCCAACAGGTGTATTTTTGGACTGAGTAGACACAATACGGGAGATGCACACCACCGTGCTATTACCATATATTCGGCGGATCAATCGTACACTACAGAGACGCATGACGTCCTTAGTCCCTTTTACGACAGTCTTTAATAGCCGCGATAAGGAATTTCTTTTTCATGGAACAGTACTCCAAAATCAAGTGCCAATTCATCTAATATAGGATTGTACCATTGCGCCGTTATTGGCATCTGAACGCCTGGTTCGATGTTATCACCCGTAAGAATCAATTTTGTTGCTATTCCCAGAGGTAGGCCCACGGTAGAAGCCATAGCGGTTTGGCTGGCATTCTTTCCTTCGATGCCCATGGAACTTTCAATCATGCCCAATTGGTCACCATTTTTCCAGCCAATTTTATGATACATCACGATAAGGTCGCGATCTTCTGCGTCCAAGGTCCATACTTGCTTTAAAATATATTCTAAGCACTGTGCTGGGGTCCCCGAAGCAAATGGAAAAACTTGGTCAGAAAATAAACCTGCCCATTGGAGTTTCGTAAAGATGTCAGAATCCTGAGGGATGCCCAAATAATACTTCAACTTCAGTTCGACAGAATCGTTCGGATTGTATGCTAGAAATAAATTTGTGAACTCTCTAAATGTCAGGTCATTTGTTTGCTCAATTGTGTAGGAATCGTCGGTCATTCCGAGCTTCACAAAACTGTCCCATGCTCGAGCAAAACCAGGACGACGAAGCGTACCTCTATACAAGGTTGCTGCCTTTTCAAGCCCATAAGCCTTTCGGTACTTCAGGCTATCTCTATTCGCTAATCCCTCAAAACGCCCATAGCCTTCCACATCCATGAGTTCGGTACGACGAAAAACCATGTGGGGCGGAATGTATTTGTATTTGCCTTCTTGAATGAATTTTACTGCGCCTCCTTGACCTGCCAAAACTACATTTCTAGGATTCCAAGTGAATTTATAGCGCCAAGGATTCGTTCCTTCAGACTCAGGACTAAGCAAACCTCCAGTAAAACTTTCGAATAGTACAATTTCGCTGCCATCGTTGCGAATGCCATCTAGAAGGCGTGCAGCACTCATATGATCGATACCAGGATCAAGACCGCATTCGTTTAAGAATACTAAGCCGTTATCCTGCGCCGCTTGGTCCAATTCACGCATTTCTGGTGTCAAATAACTGGCCGTTACTAAATGCGATTTATGCTTCAAACATGCTTTCGCCACATTCAAATGCATATGAGCCGGAACCATTGATATAACCAAATGAGCACCATTAAGCGCATTATTGAGATCGTCTGTATCTGAGATATCCAGTGCTCCTGCAACGCAGCGTTCGTTTGGGTTTCCTAAACGTTCCGCTGCCGTAGTGAAGTCTCTATCCAGCACCTTTAAATGCCAATCGTACTCGTTCAGTTTAGACTTTAAATATGGAACTAAACTCTGTGTGCTCAGCCCAGCGCCGATCAGTATGATTTGCTTTGTCATTGTACCTGTTTGAAGTTGTTTTAAAATTAACAATAGTTATGATATAGTTATAATAATAACACCATGAAGTTTCTCTACGGAGTGTATTTTTAACTCATGAAATATCTTATTGCATTTTTTGGAGCAAGCGCAGTACTTCTAGGCGCTTTAGGTGCACATACCCTTGCACCCTATTTAGAGGCATCCGCCTTGAATTCATTTAAGACAGGTGTGTTGTACCAATTGGTTCATGCCGTCGCTCTTTTGGCCACACTAAAAAGTAACATACCGAATTGGGCACGCTATTGCTGGAGTGCAGGCATTATTCTCTTCAGCTTTAGCATCTATTTATTAGCAACCGACGATTTGTTGGGTGTAAACCTTAGCTTTTTAGGACCCATTACTCCTCTCGGCGGTCTTGCATTTGTAGTAGGATGGATTGGAAGCGCTCTACCCAATAGCAACTGAATCAATCGTTAATAGATTAATTGTGGATAATCAAGGATAATTTATGACAATAAGGGAGGCTCAATTCAATAGCATTCCTACTTTTGTAGGACCTATTATAGAACCAACCATTTATTGTTATGAACCACCAGGACCACCTGCGCTCACTGAGCATAGGGCCTAAGACTCTTTTCAGTAACCTTGACCCGGATACTTTAGAGCAACACAGTCTTTCAAAAGATATGGCCGTGCGTACCTCGCACGGAGCCCTAGCACTGAATACCGGAAAATTTACGGGACGTTCTCCTGAAGATCGCTTTATTGTTAAAGATGCGCTCACACAAGATTCTGTTTGGTGGGGTCCCATGAACAAGCCTTTCAATCCAGAGAAGTTTCAACAGTTAAAAAAGCGGGTTTGTAACTATCTAAATGGGAAAGATGTTTATGTACGTGATGCATATGCCGGAGCCCACTCTAGCTATCGCATGAACATTCGTGTGATTAACGAATACCCATGGTCGAATCAATTCGCATACAATATGTTCTTACGTCCGTCAGAGGCGGAACTAGAGAACTTCGAATACGAATGGACCGTAATTAATGCGCCTGGTTTTTTGGCCAACCCTGAACTTGACGGGACGCGTCAGGAAAATTTCGCAATACTTGATTTCACAGATAAAACCATCTTAATTGGAGGAACGGGCTATACAGGCGAGATAAAGAAGGGAATTTTCAGTGCATTAAACTTTATTCTTCCTTTCCAGAAAGATGTATTAAGCATGCATTGCTCTGCTAATGTTGGAAAAGATGGTGATACTGCCATTTTCTTTGGTCTCTCTGGAACGGGTAAAACAACCCTTAGTGCAGATCCAATGCGCAGACTGATTGGCGATGATGAGCATGGGTGGTGCAGCGACGACACTATTTTTAACTTCGAAGGAGGATGCTACGCTAAAGTTATAGATCTAAGTGCTGAAAAAGAGCCGGATATCTTTAACGCTATTAAACCACATGCCATTTTAGAAAACGTGGTTCTCGACGAAAGTGGCAGTGTCGATTTTGGGAATTCTTCGATAACTCAGAACACCAGAGTTAGCTATCCTATCCACCATATCAAAAATATCCAGCCCAATTCCTTAGCATCTAACCCGAAAAACATTTTCTTTTTAACGGCAGATGCCTATGGTGTCCTCCCTCCTATTTCTAAACTTACTCCTCCGCAAGCGGCCTATCATTTTATCAGTGGGTATACAGCAAAAGTTGCAGGAACTGAGGAAGGTGTGACAGAACCTAAAGCCGTATTCTCTGCATGTTTTGGTGCGCCATTCATGCCTTTACATCCTACGGCCTATGCCGATATGTTGGCAGAAAAGATGAAAGCGGCTGATACGAATGTTTGGTTAATCAATACCGGTTGGTCCGGTGGGTCCTACGGTGTAGGGAACCGCATGAAACTTAGCTATACCAGAGCTATGATCACTGCAGCCATGAATGGACACCTCGATGAGGTAAGCTACACAGAACATCCTCTTTTCGGATTGGCTATGCCAAACGCTGTTCCTGGGGTACCGACAAGTTTATTGAATCCTGTATCCACCTGGAAGTCGGAAGAAGAGTACGAGGCAACCGCTCAACTATTGGCCCAAAAATTCATCGAAAATTTTAAAGAATTCGCTGATCAAGCCAGCGATGAAGTACGCTCTGCTGCACCTAGAGTGTATTCGAATGCGCGTTAGCGCAGAGTTTGAATTGATGTGTGTGTAAAAGAGCGGCCACAAGGCCGCTCTTTTCGTTTCTGAATGCCTACATAGGGATATCAACATTCTACCGTTAAAAACTTCACTTAAGGTTTAGCAACATAGCAATTGTAAACTGCCCGTAAAGTTTAATTTAAGGGAACTAATATCTGGAATCCCTATGGCTGCTAAGAATGCAAAAAAAGCACGTAAAATCTTTGTTCTTGATACTTCTGTAATACTCTACGACCACAACGCCATTCATTGCTTTGACGAGCACGATGTGGTTTTACCAATTTCAGTATTAGAAGAATTGGACGAATTCAAAAAAGGCCACGACTCAAAAAATTATGAGGCTCGTGAGTTTATAAGAACCCTTGATAAAATTACTGAGGGGAAGGACTTTACGAATTGGATACCACTTAACGGGGAGGATACCGGTGCCATAAAAGTCATTATGGATACCAGCAGAAGTGGTTTAGATGCCGAACGTATTCTGGGCAGAAAGATGGACCATAGAATCATCAATGCTGCGCTAAATATCCGAGAGGAAGCTCCGGATCGTCCTACTATTTTGGTAACTAAGGATATCAACCTTCGTCTTAAAGCGAAAGCCCTTGATTTGGCTTCGGAGGATTACCTTACAGGGAAAGTCAAAGATGTAGACTCACTTTTCAGAGGAAAAGCTACGGTTGAAAATTTCAATGCAACCACCTTGGGCCGATTGTACGAGAAGAAGTCGCTAGATATAGATGAGGTGATCAGTGAAAATCCTGATTTCAGCCCCTTCCCCAATTCATTTTATATCTTAAAAAGCGACAATAGTAGCGGCCTTGCCTTTTATAACGTTGCAAATCAGACTTTAGATCATGTTGAGAAACGGAGCGTTTATGGCATAAAGCCAAGAAATGCGGAACAAGCGTTTGCCATACACGCAGTGCTAAATCCTGATATTAAATTGGTCAGCTTAACAGGTGTTGCTGGGACAGGGAAAACACTTATTGCTTTGGCAGCATCGCTTGAACAGCGGAGAGATTTTAAACAGGTCTATCTCGCTCGGCCCATAGTGCCATTATCTAATAGAGACCTTGGGTACCTACCTGGAGATGCCAAGGAGAAGATCAATCCCTATATGCAGCCGCTTTGGGATAATCTTAAATTGATCAAAAACACGTTTAGTGACCGGGATAAGGAATACAAGCAATTGGACGAGATGGTAGAGAAGGAAAAAATCGTCATTACCCCGCTCGCCTACATTCGAGGTAGGTCACTGGCCAACATCATATTTATCGTCGACGAGAGTCAAAACCTAACCCCGCACGAGGTTAAGACCATAATTACACGTGCTGGAGATGGTGCAAAGTTCATATTCACCGGCGATGTTAAACAAATTGACTCCCCCTATTTGGACGAACAGAGCAATGGATTGAGCTACCTCGTAGATAGAGTGAAAGGCCACGATATGTATGCACATATCACATTAGAGAAAGGAGAACGCTCATCTTTGGCCAATTTGGCAAACGATTTGCTATAGTCTTTATTCATCAAACCATTCAACCATGCCTAAAGCTATTCTTTACACTGCCGTTACCCTAGATGGATACATCGCTGATGCTCAAGGAGGAATAGAATTTCTAGACCACCCACTTTTCCGTCTCCCGGATGAAGATTATGGGTATTCTGCCTTCTATGAAAGTATAGATGCCGTTATTATGGGACACAATACCTTTGAAAAAATCAAATCTTTCGAAGGTTCTTACCCCTATTCAGAAAAGCATTCCGTGATTTTAAGCACCAAGCAGTCCCTGGCGGATGGCGTCTCTGAGGGCATCGAGGTTAGTAACGAGCCCGCCGAAGTTGCTTTAAATGAATTGAAATCAAAATACGGCACCGTTTGGATTGTGGGCGGCGGAGCGACTAATGCCAAACTTCACCGTGCCGGACTAATCGACGAAATGATACTCACCTATATTCCAACTACATTAGGCGCTGGAATTCCTTTATTTCGATCGAACGAAAGCACGGCAAATTGGAAAAACATCTCGACTAGAACTTACCCTAACGGATTGGTTCAAATCCATTTGGTTAAAGCTTGATGCAACGAAACTTTAAGCGCAGCAAGCGTACTTGAGTTGTCCAAGAGTTGGGCCCCACTCGTAAGGCGCTGTTCGTCTGTAAGTTGACTCGCCAAACGGCCACTTATTTCTTCGATAGACCATTCTGGATTTCGATTCTTAATACGCTGTATTCGAATGTTTTCCGGGCAGTGTACTACAAGAATTGAATGGCATGTTGGATCGCCCAATTCTATACTGAGGGCACTTTCTTTGAAGACTACCTTTCCTTTCGCCTGTTCAAGCCACAAATTGAAATCGGTCCGAACCGCTGGATGAATAATGGCTTCTAACTGAACTTTTCTGTTGGGATTAGAAAAAATCTGCTTTGATAGAAACGACCGGTTCAAAGAACCGTCTTCTGCATAAGCTGAGGAGCCAAAAATAGTTTCGACCTCTTCTCTAACAGCGGGTTCTAACATAAGTGCTTTTGCCCTGTCATCGCTGTTGTAGACCGCAAAGCCCTCCTCTAGCAGCAACCTTGCGACAGTACTTTTGCCAGAGCCCATGCCCCCAGTTAAACAAACAATCTCTTTCATTCTTGTGAATGTACCAAAATCTTTGGGCTATAGGACAATACAGTCACCAGGGAATTTTTGGAATCGATATCCAAACCTACCCCTTCTTCAACAGCATGCAGTGCAATACTTACATGCTTCTCCCACTCTCCTCGTCTTAGATAGGTAAATGGACCACTTAACCAGAGTTCTATAGTATGTGTGCGCCCTTCCCACTTAACCTCTGCAGTAAAGCGCTCTTCGACCCAAATATCTGCTTGGGCAGTTAAAACCACCTTGTTCGAAGATTGCGTCAATAATGGACCCAATTCAGGGAGGGGTATATGTTCTCTCAAGATTTCTTTCCATTCCATTTGCGGCAATTCTAGGGTAATTGGTCCCGAAGGAATAGCCCATTCTGGACCGGTGATTTCCACATCCACAGGGTTGATTGCTGGTGGACTGATCCATCGATACCCTTCTGGTAGTCTTAAACTCTGTAGATTAAAACGTAGTGGAATACTTTGAGTGACAAGCGAAGCGGAAGGAAAATAAAAGGTATCCGATTTGACGGAAAAATTAAATTCATAATCGCTTCCAAATCGCTCGAAAAGTATGCGCTCTAAATCTTCGGGCAAGGCGTAGAGCCCTTTCGAGTTGGCACGAATAGTATTGTTGGCCGAAAATGGTACTTCTAGCCCATTAAACTGACGCATAAACAATGCGCTAAGTCCTTTTGACCGTACAGTGACCTGTGTGTTGATGGTACTGTCTTGCATCCAAAACATATCGACTACCGAAGCATCTGAAGTGAAATTCATCGTGTACTGGCGCTCCACTGTCGTCGCAGATACGGTCATTACAAACCATATCAACGCCGCAAAAGCTAAGAAGAGCAACGCTTCGATACGAATATGTTGAATTAATTTAAGCATAAAAAAACCGGCCTGAGCCGGTTTCTAAGTTACTTCTCAGCAGTGGAATACTGTGCACTGAGCTCTTTGCTTATTGCACTTTTTTCCAATTTCAACCTACTGTTTTCAGATTCTAGAATAATGTAGTTATCTGCTACCTCTAAGATTTTGCCGTGTATCCCACTTGTGGTAACTACACGGTTCCCCTTTTTAACTTCGGTTCTAAATTTAGTTTCTTCTTTTTGTTTCTTCATCTGAGGACGGAAGAAGAAAAGGTACATGACCGCGAGGATCATGATAAAAGGTAAAAGACTCATGATACCGCCGCCAGCGGCTGCTTGTAAAAATATATTCATCATTTTGTTTCGCTAGATAATACAGTTGATGTTATGTTCAACACCTTCGTTTGAGGAACGGCGTTAGTAGTAAGGGTTACACGTTTGTCTTGACGACCAGCGCGTCCTTTACTATTAAAACTCACTTTAATTACACCCGTCTCTCCTGGGGCAATAGGATTACGTGGCCAATCTGGCACCGTACAACCACAAGAGCCTTGTGCATTAGAAATTATTAGTGGTCCTTCACCTTCATTCTTGAATGTGAAGACATGCTCTGCAACAATCCCCTCCTGAATTTCACCGAAATCATGAAAGTCCGATTCAAAAGCGATAGCAGGTAAAGCCTCCATCATTGCTCCTTCAGTGGATACATCATTTGACGATTCAATTCTACTGGTAGCGTCATTACACGCTGTTACGAAAAACAATACCGATACTAGAAGTACTACTTTTTTCATGTTTATTCTTTAATTATTCAATCATTCCACGGCCGACTTTGTTGATCAAGCCTTCCTCACGCAAATTAGCAACGATTTTGTCAAGTACGCCATTGATGAACGAAGAACTTTTAGGAGTACTGTATTCTTTGGCTAAATCTAAGCATTCATTTAAACTAACCTTTACAGGTATTTCTTCAAAACCACGCCATTCTGCGATACAGAGTTTCATTAATAAAACATCCATTTTAGCTATGCGGTCGCTCTCCCAATTTTTACTTTTTTCTTCAATGCGTCGAATACTATCACTATTGAATTCGAAGTACTTACGAACAAGCAATGGTCCAAATGCCGCATCGCTCTCGTCTTTAAAAAGTTTAGGAACGGTGAGCGCTACGTCGCCTTCTTTCCAACTTGAAAGAACTTTAGCCGTCATCATTTGGGCAGCATCGAGATCATCACTCCATTGGGCATGTTGATCTTCATATAGGTCATGTATAAAGACATTCTCCGCGATGTGCTGTTGGTACATTTCTTTTAAGAAACGCTTATCTCCTGCATGTGTGCACGGCTGAGATACGAATTCTTCGAAGCGATCTGAAGCGTAGATAGCGTCCCATAGGTTCCGGAAATGATGCGAATAATCGGACCAATTCACATGTGAACCTTCAATCAATGCCGTTAGCGCACTGTTCTCCTCACATTTTTTAAAAAACGAAATGCTCGTAAAACGAGAAATGCGGTCTAGAACGGTCTTATCCGGTGTTGAACGCTGCTCCATGCGCTCATAATGAGCTCTGGCCTCTCTATTTAAACGCAAGAACGCACTAATGTCCCAAGCGAACAGATCGTGAACTTCATCAAGAGATTTGTCAAGATTACGTAAAAGCACGGCTGCACCCATATCTAAATCAGTAGATTGGGCATAGAGGTGGTGCATCACCTTTATTCGGATGTGACGTCTAGTTATCATATGTGGTATAGATTGTACGCGGATGTTTCTTTTCGAGAACCGAATTCACTAAAGAGGTGTTATTTTTGACAAACCGCATGCAAAGGACTTTTTTAACAGCGGCAAATATACAGCGGTACTGACGCTCTTCCACCTATGAAAGCATTAAAAAAACTCAACCCATATTTCTTGAAGCACAAATGGCTACTCATTACCGGGGGTGTCTTTGTCATTATTTCGGTTGTTTTTAAGCTTTTTCCAGCGCTTTTGATTCGAAATAGTTTCGATACGATTGCAAGGGTGATAGAAGATTATAAAAGTGGCGCTGTTAGGGATGAGACAGTCCGGTGGGAACTGATTCGCTATGGTCTATACATTATTGCTTCGGCCGTTTTACAGGGCATCTTTATGTATTTCATGCGCCAGACCATCATTGTGATGTCGCGCCACATTGAGTATGATCTTAAAAATGTCGTTTTTGATCATTACCAGCGCCTGACCCAAAGGTTTTTCAAGAAAAACAATACGGGAGATTTGATGAACCGAATTTCTGAAGATGTAGGCAAAGTTCGAATGTATGTAGGTCCTGCGATCATGTATACGCTCAATACAGGATTCACCATCATTTTAGTCATTTCTATTATGATTAGCGTGAGTCCGAAATTGACTCTTTTAACATTGATCCCATTGCCCTTCTTGGCCTATCTAATTTATAAGGTAGCAAGTTTAATCCAGGAAAGATCACACGCCGTTCAATCGCAGTTGTCCAACCTCAGTACGTTTGCTCAAGAGTCCTTTTCGGGTACTCGTGTGATCAAATCGTACCACAAAGCGCCTTGGTTCTTTGAGAAGTTTAAAGAACAAGCCTTGGAATACAGAAGTGTCAATGAGAAATTATTTCGAGTAAACGCGGTGTTCCAGCCTCTGATGATCTTCATGGTAGGTTTAAGCACTTTGATTACCATATTTGTAGGCGGCAAGCTTTACATGGCTGGAGAGGTCAGTGCTGGAAACATCACAGAATTCATCTATTATGTGAATTTATTGACTTGGCCGATAGCCTCTATTGGCTGGGTAACCTCATTAGTTCAAAGTGCATCAGCCTCCATGGAACGTCTCGATGAGTTCTTAAACGAAGCACCAGATTTTGAGAGCGGACAGTATATCCCAAAGGAGTTTAAAGGCCGCATTGTATTCGAAAAGGTCTCATTTACCTATCCCAATAGTGGCGTAGAAGCATTAAAAGATGTGAGCTTCGATCTTGAAGCTGGACAGAGCCTTGGAATTCTAGGTAAAACAGGAGCTGGAAAAAGTACAGTAGCAGCACTCATCGTGCGTCAATACGACCCTACTTCCGGACGCATAACTATTGACGGTGTTGATCTTAAAGAATGGAATTTACCCGCTTTAAAATCGCATTTAGGTTGGGTTCCACAAGAAGCGTTTTTATTTAGTGATACGATCGCCAACAATATCGCCTTTGGAATGGATGCAATGGATTTAGCGGAGGTGATCAATGCTGCGAAAGCAGCTGGCGTTCACGACAATATTTCAGAATTTCCAAAAAGTTATGAAACTCGTGTGGGTGAGCGTGGTGTAACGCTTTCTGGTGGGCAAAAACAACGCGTTAGTATCGCACGAGCATTAATCAAGAAACCTGAAATCATGGTATTCGATGATTGCTTAAGTGCTGTGGATACGGAGACGGAAGAAATTATCCTAAGAAACATCAAAGCCGCTACGCAAGACGTCTCTTCCCTCATCATCGCGCACCGTATATCTTCTGTAAAGCACTGTGATCAGATCATCTGTTTAGAGGATGGACGGGTGATTGAACGTGGAACCGCGGAAGAATTGGAGCAAGCAGGAGGACACTATACTGAATTGGTCGCCTTGCAATTGGACACGTCTTTCGAGGAAAATTAAGAACAATCTGTTCATTACTTTTTTAGCATTTCGCGACCGGTTCGCTTACATTTGGGAGTACAATGTAACGCATCTAATATGTCACGAGTAATTGCCATTGCCAATCAAAAAGGCGGTGTGGGTAAAACCACTACCGCAGTTAATCTTAGCGCTGCCCTGGGTGCGCTGGAAAAACGCGTATTGTTGATAGATGCTGATCCTCAGGCAAATGCGACTAGTGGATTAGGATTGAAGCCTGAGGATGCTGGTGAAGGTACTTACGAGCTTATTGAAGGTGCTCGAAAGGCAGAAGAATTAATTCAAACGACCAACACACCAGGGGTATCTATAATTCCCGCACATCTTGATCTTGTAGCCGTTGAATTAGAAATCATTGACCAACCTAAGCGTGAGTTTTTTCTCGCAAAGGCCTTACAAGATATTCGAAGCACGTACGATTATATTATTATCGATTGTGCTCCTTCACTGGGCTTAATCACGCTGAATGCACTTACCGCATCAGACGCTGTATTGGTGCCCATTCAATGTGAATATTACGCGTTGGAAGGCTTGGGTAAATTGCTCAATACGATCAAAAAAGTGCAGGAGTTACACAATGAAGATCTCGACGTAGAAGGATTACTACTTACCATGTTTGACAGTAGATTAAGACTATCTAACCAAGTCGCGGATGAAGTTCGAAGTCATTTTGAAGGCCTTGTTTTTGAAACTGTCATTCATAGAAATGTAAAGCTTAGTGAGGCGCCAAGCCACGGTGAGAACATCATCGCATACGACGCAGGAAGTAAGGGCGCTGAGAATTATCTTACTTTAGCACAAGAGTTAATCGCAAAAGCAAGCTAGAACATGGCAAAAAGAGCAATGGGAAAAGGTTTGTCGGCCATCTTAGGCGACGAAGTTGCAAAGGTGAATAAAGTAACGGACCGCGGCGCTGATAAGCTGGTAGGTTCCGTAGCAATGATTCGTCTAAGCAGTATCACAACGAATCCTTTTCAACCACGCTCTAACTTCGATAATGATGCCCTTGTTGAACTCGCTCAGAGCATCAGTGAATTGGGCATTATTCAGCCCATTACTGTTCGCAAAAATGGCATGCAGTTTGAACTTATTAGCGGTGAACGGAGGTTCAGAGCTTCACAAATTGCTGGGCTAGAAGAGATTCCTGCCTATGTACGACTGGCGGACGATCGCCATATGTTGGAATTAGCCATCGTAGAAAATTTACAACGAGAAGATTTAGACCCTATTGAAATGGCTTATTCGTGCAAGCGAATGATGGACGAATTAGGACTAACTCAAGAGGAAGTTGCGAGCCGACTGGGTAAAGGTCGCTCGACCATAACTAACTTCTTGCGCTTGCTAAAATTACCTGCGATTATTCAAGCTGAACTCAGGGATTTAAATCGCAACGAAAGTCATGATGAAAATGCAGATGGCGCTTCAACTGTTGTCTTCACGATGGGACATGCGCGGGCTCTTCTCAATCTCCCAGGAGAGAATGAGCAGATAGAATTGTACAAACGCATTCTCAAAAACGGACTAAGTGTTCGTCAAACGGAGGCCTTCGCTAAGGAGGTAAAGCAGCCTAAAGCAGTGCAGCAGAAGCCAAAAAGAGAAGCGGGTGTTGCGAGCTTAGAATCACAATTAGGCGGGTATTTCGAAGCGCCTGTTGCTATTAACCTTGGTAGTAATGGTAAAGGAAAGATTCAAATATCCTTTGCCTCTGATGAAGATTTACAGCGAATAATTTCAAAGCTCAATGATTAGAACGGCGCTCATAGCGTTGTTTTTATCCTTCTCTGTTGGAACAGCTGCACAGGTTCAGGATACTTTGGCCCATGGCCATAGTGAAGCCGCCGCACATAATATAAAATTGGCCACTACCCTAGCCTTCATTCCTGGCGCAGGCCAAATCTACAATAGGAAATATTGGAAAGTACCCATTGTTTGGGGGGCATTGGGAGGTGTCGCTTATTATTATGTGGATTTATCCCAGGATTTCAACAATTATGAGTCCGTTCTTCAACTCATTATAGATGAGCCTTCGTTACAAACTCGCACAGAATTAGAATCCTTAGCGCCTGACTTATTCGCTGCTTTACCCGCGCCATTTTATCAGAATTCTGTAAATGGCGTGGCTCAAGAAGCGATGGGCTACATGGAGGCGCTGCGCACGCAGCGTGAATATGCTTTGTTCGGTCTACTAGGGGTATATCTATTAAATATACTAGATGCAAATATCGATGCGCATTTGTATGACTTTGATGTAAGTGATGACTTATCCCTGCAGCCATCGCTGAATACCAATAGATTCGCTAGTCGGCCTGCTGAATTGGCCCCTGGTTTCACCTTAGTTTTTGCACTTTAAATGAAATTAGCTCTCATAGGTTATGGTAGAATGGGTAAAACCATTGAACGCATCGCAAAAGAACGAGGCCATACTATCGTTTATATTGCTAACGGCGGTGCACTAGATCTAGCGCAAGCGAAGTTGGCAGATGTTGCTATTGAGTTCACACAGCCAGATGCAGCCGCTCAGAATATTTACAACCTACTCAATGCGGGTATTCCTGTGGTGAGTGGTACGACGGGCTGGTTGGATGCAAAATCCATGGCAGATGCCGCTGCATCTTCAAACAACATTGGTTTTGTGTATGCTTCGAACTTCTCGCTTGGGGTGAATTTATTTTTTGCTTTCAATGAAAAATTGGCCAGGATAATGAAGGGTTATGCGGAATACGAGCCTAGTATTCATGAAATTCATCATACAGGGAAAAAAGATGAGCCGTCTGGCACGGCCATTACTGCGGCAGAAGGTGTTTTGAAAGCGTACCCCTCATTGGAGCGTTGGACGATGGATCCAGAATCAAAAGGATTAAAAATAAGCGCAGACCGAATGGATCCTTACTTCGGGACACACACAGTCTCTTACGATAGTACCCTAGATACTATTGAGCTAAAACATGAAGCCCACAGTAGAGACGGCTTTGCATTGGGCGCAGTACTGGCGGCAGAGTGGGTTCCAGGTCGAAAAGGGCCGTTCAGCATGAAGGATGTTCTAGGTCTGTAATTTTCACAATACACTAACTATTCATCACCGAATAATAAAGTAGTTTCCCCGAATGGAATTTATCATCTTCACAATAGTACAGGCGCTCTGGTTCGGCGCTATTTCTTGGAAATTTTACGTTGCTGCAGACCGCAAGGCCTGGGAGGCATTTATACCGGTTTACAACACCTATGTGCTTGTGAAAATAGCAGAGCGACCTTGGTGGTGGGTGCTGCTGTATTGTATCCCCGTTGTTGGTGTGGTAATGGGAATCATTATGATTTACGAACTTCTTCATGTGTTTAAGTTCCGTAAAACTTGGCAAACTGCTGCTGTAATGGGCAGTTTGGGACTCTATTTAGGCTACCTGAATTACCAGGAAAAATTAAAATATTGGGGCCGTGATGATGCATACATTAAAAAGAATTTAGGCGAAGGTGTAAACAGCATCTTTTTCGCCATTGTCGTCGCAACAGTAATACGTTCTACCACTTTTGAGGCCTACACTATACCGACGAGCTCAATGGAGAAAAGTTTGATGGTAGGCGACTTCTTATTTGTATCAAAAATGCATTACGGCGTTCGCGTACCGATGACTCAACTCAGTCTGCCGTTAGTACACAACCGTATTCCCTTCTTAGGGGCACCTTCATATGTAAGTTGGCCTCAAATACCGTACTTAAGATTTCCCGCTTTTGAAGACATAAAGGCAGGCGATCCTGTGGTTTTTAACTATCCTATGGATGCTATGCCCGTCGACAAAAAGGAGAACTATGTTAAGCGTTGTATGGGCGCGCCTGGAGATACCTTGACCATAGTAGACCGGACCGTTATTTTAAACGGGAATGCGTTCAAGTTCCCGGATAACAGCTACCCTCAATTTCTTTACTACATCAAAACCGACGGTACAAGCTTCAATAAAGATTGGCTCAAGAAAAAATTTGACATTAATTATTTAACGTCTGAAGAACAACGCCAGTACCCGACAGATCAGGACGTATATCAACGCAGCCAAAATGAATACATTATGTTCCTTCAAGAACGTCATGTCGATGCGATTAAATCGTTACCCGCTGTTAAGGCCCTTTGGCCTATAAGTGCGGACCGGCCTGGAACCCCTATTGATAGCACTTTACCAGCAGGTCTTTTGTTAATTCAGGAAGGTCAAGCTGAGGAAATATTATTCCCTAACCCGGATACTGGCCACGGCGAACGTCCGTACAACGACACATGGGACAACTTTGGACCTATTTATATACCACAAGCTGGCGCAACGGTAGAATTAACAGAAAAAAATCTGCATAGCTACCGCAGAATCATCGCAGAATATGAAGGTCACGATCTAAAAATCACTAAAGACAGAAAAGTCTATATCGATGGTAATGAGTCAACTACGTATACTTTTGAGAAGGACTATTACTGGATGATGGGTGATAATAGACACAATTCATTAGACAGTCGTAAATGGGGTTATGTTCCCTCCGATCATATCGTAGGTAAACCTGTATTTATCTGGATGAGCTATGATAAACACGGTGAAGGACTTTCAAAGATTCGAACTGATCGTGTGTTTACACTGGTCAATGCGAATGGTGAACGTACGAGCTATTTCTGGCACTTTGTAGTATTCGTAGTGCTCTATCAGATAGTGGTTATTGTTCGCAGAAAGCGCAAGTCCGCCTAATGCACGTTCTGCTCAGCACTGCCTACTTTCCTCCTATTGAATGGCTTGCTCGTGCAGTGCAGTCCAAGAGTTATATTTTAGAAGCGCACGAGCACTTTCAAAAGCAGTCTTACCGATCCAGAATGCACATTTCAGGTCCTAACGGTCTCCTGAAACTTAGTATTCCTGTTGAGCGAAAGTGCAAAGCAATCAAAAAGGTTAGGATCAGCTACAGTGAAAATTGGATAAAAGATCATTTAAAGGCCATAGAAAGTGCCTATGCAAATGCCCCCTACTTTGAAGTGCTGTTCCCCGATGTTCAAGCGGTTTTGCAGGAACGATTCGAGACACTGTGGGAATTAAATGCAGCAACCATTGCGTTATTTTCTCATTGGCTCGAGGTAGAAGTGCCGGATCACGAAACCACCGAATACATCGCTAATACTGAGATACAGGATTTTAGAGGTATTCACCCTAAATTAGAATCCGGCTTAAACTACCCCACGTACGGTCAGGTTTTTGCCCATAAAAATGGTTTTCAAAACAACTTGAGTGCCTTAGATCTGTTCTTTAACTTAGGGCGTAGTAGTTGGGATTACCTCAATGCGCTTAAATAACTATCACCGCAGTAAGAACCACATCAGCCTATGGACCTAACATACAATAAGAATGAAGACGCCTTGAAGCTCTTACTCAGCGAAGTAAAGCGTCGTGAAGCCATCCTAGCCAAAGGCGGTGGTTCAGTGAAGTTGCAAAAGCAACGAGACCAAGGGAAGTTAACCGCGAGAGAGCGGGTGGAGGCCCTTGTGGATGCTGATAAGACGTGCCTAGAGCTAGGGATTTTTGCTGGAGACGGCATGTACGAGGAATACGGCGGGTGTCCTGCCGGTGGTGTTGTTGTTGTGCTTGCGTATGTTAAAGGCACACAATGCATCATTGTAGCGAACGATGCTACCGTGAAGGCCGGCGCTTGGTTCCCAATTACAGGAAAGAAGAATTTACGCGCCCAGCAGATCGCTCTTGAGAACCACACGCCTATCATTTATTTAGTCGATAGCGCAGGCGTATTCCTTCCATTACAAGATGAGATCTTCCCGGATCGTGAGCACTTCGGTCGCATTTTCCGAAACAATGCAGTCATGAGTAGCCTAGGTATTCCGCAAATATCGGCCATCATGGGAAGTTGTGTCGCTGGCGGAGCGTATTTACCTATCATGAGCGACGAAAGTATCATTGTGAAAGGTTCAGGAAGTATTTTCTTAGCAGGATCTTATTTGGTAAAAGCTGCCATTGGCGAGACCATTGACAATGAGACTTTAGGCGGCGCAGATACGCATTGCGATATCAGCGGGGTGACCGATTATAAATGTGAAGACGACCAGGAGGCCATCAGCACTATTCGCGGATTGGTGGATAAAATGGGCGCGTTTCCTAAGGCCGGTTTTGACCGTACGGAATCTATGGATCCTGAACGGGCCACCTCTGCTATTTACGGCTTTGTGCCTAGAGATGGGAAACCCTTTGAAAGCCTTCGGATTATTGAATGTATTGTCGATAAAGAGAGTTGGCAGCCGTACAAGGAGACTTACGGACAGACTATTCTATGCGGGTATGCTAGAATAGACGGATGGGCAGTAGGAATTGTTGCCAACAATAGAGCCATTGTGAAAAACGCGAAGGGTGAAATGCAATTTGGTGGCGTCATTTATTCCGACAGTGCCGATAAAGCGGCCCGATTTATTGCCAATTGCAATCAAAAACGTATTCCGCTCGTTTTCCTCCAAGACGTCACTGGTTTCATGGTCGGGAGTAAAAGCGAACACGGCGGTATCATCAAAGACGGCGCAAAAATGGTCAATGCGGTGGCAAATTCTGTAGTTCCTAAATTCACGGTGATTGTTGGAAACAGCTTCGGTGCTGGGAATTACGCTATGAATGGGACTGCCTACGATCCGCGCCTTATTGTTGCATGGCCCAACGCAAAATTAGCCGTTATGGGGGGACAACAAGCTGCAAAAGTGTTGCTTCAAATAGAGAAATCTCGGCTAAAAGGCAGTGGAAAAGAATTGACTCAATCAGAATTGGACGCCCTGCAAAAAAATATAGAAGAACGCTATGAACGTCAAACCAGCCCCTATTATGCAGCTTCTAGATTATGGGTGGACGCTATCATTGACCCGGCGAAAACCCGTGAATGGCTGAGTTTCGGTATCGAAATGTCGAATAATAATCCTGAAATGAAGCGCTATAACCCAGGAGTAATACAGACCTAATGAATAAGTGGATTTTTGTTTTTCTCATTGGCGCTACAAGCGCTTTTGGACAAGGATATGTGCAGAATACCGTTCAAGCTACCTATGAAGGAACGTTTGACCCAAAGGCAGCACCAAACGAAGTACTATCATTTCTCTACCCTACAGGAGCTCCCATACCCGGAGGAGAGGGTTACAAAAGCTTCTTAGCCGGACAAAAGCTACTCCAGAATTATAGAAATTTCCCGGCATCGACCGAAACAAAAAAAACCACTTCGGTCTCTGATCCAGTGGCGGGATTTGGTACTTCCATCTATCGACTAACACCTCAGGGTAACCCTTTCGATTTTACAGGCGGTATACCCAACGATAATGCCATGGCTATTAGTAAAGACGGTATTCTTTGCGCGGCCGTAAATAGTGTTTTTTGGGCGATGGATACAAAAACTGGCGAGCTTATTATGCCATCTCCAATAGGGCTTTTTAGTCTTCAGCAAATGGCGAACGGATCGAGTTTTTCAAATTATTACGATCCTAAACTCATTTACGACCCCACCTTGGATCGATTTGTCCTTGTATTTCTAAAGGATAACGATGCTGCTAATAGCCGAATTATCGTTTGCTTTTCTTCCAGCAATGACCCAACCGATCCGTGGAACATTTATAGCTTAACGGGCAATCCGCTTAGTAATAATCGTTGGACTGATTTCCCTGCCATAGCTTTAAGTGAAACGGGATTGGTCATTACAGCAAATCTTATCATCCCAAATGTGAGTTGGCAAGTAGGCTTCGACGGATCCGTAATTTGGCACCTGAATAAGACCGAAGGATTTGCCGGTGGAAATGTGGATGCAACGGTTTATACTCAGATAGCTCATAATGGTAAATTCGTGCGTAACCTCCACCCTGTTCGTGGTCATGATAATATTAGTAAACAGCTCCAGTTCTTAAGCAATCGAAATTTTGATCTACAAAACGATACCATCTTCTTAGTTACCATAACCGAAGGGGCAGCAGATACAACAGTCACCGCACAAGCGCTAGTAAGCAATCTACCTTATGGCGTTCCGCCCAATGGGAAACAGGGGGATACAGATACTACAGATGCCACAAAAGGGCTACAAACCAACGATGGACGAGTTTTAGGCGCCATTCAAAAAGATGATTGGATACAGTTTGTGAGTACTACCGCCCATGGAACCAACGCAAATGCTGCTATTTATCACGGATTTATTCATGACGCCCAAGGAGCAGCGCCTAAAGTAACGGCGCGTGTTTTTTCGCACCCTGTGCGCGATTATGGTTACCCAAACATTACTTGGAGCGGAGTGCACCCGAATCAAATTCAATGTTTGATTGGTTTTAACTTCACCTCGATCCAAGGGCACCCTGGCATGGGAGCGGTTCAGCTGGGTAATGATACCTCATTCTCTAATGCCATAGACCTCATTAACGGTACCACACACGTGGACCGTCATAGCGACAGTTACGAACGTTGGGGGGACTATTTTGCCATACAGCCTATGTTTGATGAAGACGGCGCAATAATTCCCTCCGAGTCATGGATGGCAGGTTTCTATGGCGATGGTCCACAACAAAATAGAACATACATCTCCCAAGTGTTTAGCACCGATACTGTGGTTCCTTTGTACGCGAACGGGGGCCAATTGTATCCCAACCCAGCATACGACCTAGATATCGTTACCATTACCTTTAACCTAGAGCAAGACCAACGTATCGAAGCCCGACTGTACAATACAACAGGTGCGCTAGTGCAAGAATTAGCAGGTAGAGACTTACCCGCAGGTCCGGCAGAATTGTATTTACATATGGGTACGTTGGCAGCGGGCAATTACGTCGTTCGACTCGAAGGAAGTGCTGGTTTTGTCAAGACCGAACGGCTGCTAAAACTGTAGTTGCTTTTTGTTAATAAAAGCAGAATACTTGTTGAAAACCTTGATTTTTAGGATATTATTGGTATCTTTATACCATATCAAACCCTAAAAACATGTTTAACAAAGAATTATTACGTGAGCGACCTATCACTATTATCGAAGGGTTGCCACACACGCAACTCGAAGATGTTGCAGAGACGCAAGTCGAAGAACTTTTCACTTAACAAGAACGAGGCCCGGTAGGGTCTTTTTTTTTTGTGGTCTATACTGTTTCCTTATCCTTCTTCCGCACGAGGTAACTGATTCCATACACCAGCGAAGATGTTCCTATACTTACAAAAGCTATGGCAGGGTTGATCTTACCTTGCGCAGACATCATGTAGATACTTACCCCCAGACAAACAACGGTCATTACCAAAAGTGCTCGAACGACGCTTTGTTTGTGGTGCTTACCGGCCCAGTCAAAAAATATCACGGGTGCTATACCTATACCTAATGCCTTAAAAGTAACTACGATATCTTCTATACGCTGGAAAAACAGCGCTATAAGTAATGCAAAGAAACCAACGCCCACCAAAGCCCAACGGATGCGTTTAATACCCGCTCCTGCCGTTTCTTCTTTGTTTGGGAAAAGATCATTGGTAACATTGAGACTGAGCAAAAACAAATACGTATCCGAGGTACTTAAAATCGCCGCAAAAAATGCGATTAATACTGCGACTTGAAATTCTGGCGGAACCAATTCAGTAAAGGTGCGTAAAACCATCATCTCCGCATGTTCGTTAGTAACGCCCGCACCGGCAGGGAATTGGGCACGTGCGATAAGTCCAACATAGGTGAGCGCAACCGTCAATAGGATGTTCACCCCTGCCCCAACGCCAAAGCTTTGCTTTACTACTCTTTCGTTTTTCATAGAAAAGACCTTCTGCCAATAGTCCTGAGTGGCAAAAGGTGTGAGAATACCTAAAAGTAGAAAAGCAACTATATTCACTGGACCAGCATTAAATGGTGCATACATTTCTGGAGGCACCTCACCGCCCTTATTCAAAGTAAGGGTAACTAATATGAGTACTAGGAAAATCACTAAAAACTGGAACATATCCGTCTTAACAACCGATCCGAATCCGCCGACCAATAGGTACACCATGACAGAAAGCAGCATTCCTAGTTTAGCCCAATTCACAGGTATACCACCCAATTCATTGAGCAGATTTGACCCTACCAAGAGTTGCGTGCTGAGCAAACCAACATACCAGACGAATATCACACCGATGACCCAACGTGCGGTTTTTCGACCGTATCGGAAAACAAAATAGTCGGTGAGTGTAAAAAATTTATGCTTAATACTGAGTCTATACAACTTTAAGGCAAAGGGTATAAAAAGCAGAAAACCAAGAGTATATCCGATAAATATCCAGGCAGCAGAAATGCCGTAGATGTAAACAAAACTGGTGTAAACCATTAAGGTTACGGCACTAACAAACGTTCCACTCAGCGTCATTAGAGATGGAAAAAATCCTAACGACCTGCCTCCTAAGGCGAAATCATCAACGCTATCCTTGGAAGTCATACGCCCGAGTAGAATCCCGAGGACGGTGAATCCAATGAGTACGCCAATTAATGTGTTCGACTCAATCATACCATATTCATTTTTGGTAAGATAAGACAGAAAGAAGTATGCTTCTGCCTATACTTGAATGACTAATGGCTTTAAAACGGCATTATAGGTGTCTAATTATTTAAACATTAATCAGTTATCAGTGTTCTCAGTATAACAAATTGTGTGTATTGCGTAGTCGATACGAGTAGAACCTAATCCTAAATGATGATATTGAAGCCGTTGAAAAGCATACTAATGATTCTGGCTTTTGGTTTAAGCTTTTCTATTCAAGCGCAGTGCAGCTATACCCTTACCTTACTAGATTCTTACGGAGACGGATGGAATGGTAACTCAATGTATGCCCAAACCTCGGGATACAGTCCCAGTACGCTTACACTTTCTACAGGATCCACTATTTCTTACCAGATTTCAATAACTACAGGAGATACTTTAACTTTTGGTTGGTTAGGAGGTGGACAATGGCAAAGTGAATGCTCTTTCACCGTTACAGATAACGCTACTGGGACTACGGTGTATACGTCACCCGCTGGAAATTTAATGTCCACCACTTCGCCTCAGTACACCGTAGTCTGCACCTTAACATCAAATTCAACACCTTGTCTCTACAGCACCCCTTACACTGAATCATTCTCTGGCGCCGGGGGCGGTTGGGTTGCTCCAACGAGTCAGTTCAATATTGGATCAATCAATGGTTGTTGGGACCGTGGAGTTTACAGCACGTATAATTGGATCAAAGCGCCCTCTCCGTCTTCCTCATTAGCGAATGCCACAGGACCGTCGGGAGACCATACCAATGGAGGTTCAGGCTATCTTAGTTGTGATCCCTATTTCTTCGCTACTGCTGCCGATTCGTCGACGCTCATTACGCCTTACATTTCTTTGGCTAACGATTCTGCCCCGCAAGTATCATTTTGGTACCATCTCTTTGGTTCTGATATTAAGAGGTTGGAAGTAGCCATTACTACGGACACAGCAGGCAATTGGACTGTGATTGACTCCTTATTCCCCAATACAGGTGCCTTCGTTTCCTCAAGCAGTCCATGGCACCAGGCCATCTATTCCATAGCCGATTATATTGATGATACCGTTGCCTTTAAATTCACAGCATTCCGTGATTTAGCGGGCTTAAATTCAGGAAGTAACTCTCGAATCAGTATTGATGATTTTGCCATCACCGAAGATACCCTTGGCTGTAAAAAACCAATCAAAGTTCGCCTCACTGCCTTAAGTCTTGGAAATGCTCAAATCACCTGGGATACCACTGGTGCAACCTATTACCAAGTTCAATGGTCACAGGGGACAGCAGCGCCGAATACTGGTAACATCGCATTAGTCACCAATAATCAATATAACTTAAATGGGCTTGCGCCAAATTCCTCATACACCCTTAGAGTTCGTTCCTTGTGCGGGACTAGTGATACATCCGCTTGGTCAGAGTTCATTACCATCGAGACGCTTTGTGGCTATTTTATAGCTCCCTGGTCCGAAGACTTTGAAGGGAATGATTGGGTCGCACCTTTGAGTTGGTTTGATCAAGGAGACTTTGGTGACTGTTTTTTGGATTCGGGAAGTTTAGGTTTTTATTGGAAAGTCGCACGTGGTCCAAAGAGTACAGATGAGGGGCCAAATACCGACCATACACCAACGGGAAACGGCAAATTTCTAGCCACCAACTACCGCTATGGATCTACAGCCCCAGATAATCTTTCCTTTACCACGCCGTGGATTACTTTAAATTTATTGACCAATCCTGAACTTAAATTCTGGTTACACGCCTTCTCCAATGCACAACCCACTAATGGGTTTCCTGTCCAATTCGGAAAATTCACAGCTACTGTAGAGCAACTTAATGGATCTAAAACTGCCGTATTTGATACGAGTGGTGCACTTCAGGGTTCGCAGACTTCCCCTTGGAAAGAAATAGTAATACCCCTTAGCTACAGCTCTAGTGATACCATTCGCATCACTTTTTCCTACGACGGTGTATCGCTCGTACAAGGACAACCATTCTCTATTGATGATATATCTGTAGAATCCGCTCCCAGTTGCCCTAGACCTAGGTTTCCTAAGGTACTTTCAGTGAGTACTACAGATGCACTTTTAAAATGGAATACAGGTGGGGCTAACTACCATCAATTACGATACAAAAAAGTAAATGCCAACAATTGGAATGTCGTAAGTACTTCAAATACGCAATTCCTATTGACGGCCTTAGACCCAAACACAAAATACCGTTGGGAAGTTAGAGACAGCTGCAGCAGTACTGACAAAAGTGTCTGGGTTAAAGGTCCGTCCTTCTTTACAAGTTGTTCCATTTTCACTGCTCCCTACACTAATAGCTTTAGCAACAATCAATGGCAAGGCCCCTCCTCTTTCAGGCCTTCAGGACAGATCGGAAATTGTTTTACCCGATTCGAAGATGATAATGACGGCTACTTTTGGACTGGAGCACGGTCCGGTTTCGATCACTTTGTATTCACAGGACCCCAAACGGATCATACAGGAGGTTCTAGTGGTTATTTATTTGCTAGAGCGAACAGCGCTACGTCAGACACCGCCAATATTGAATTACCACCTGTTTTTCTAGGGCAATTACTTAGTCCCGAATTTTCGTTCTGGTACCACATGTATGGCAACAGCATCGGAGGATTAAATGTATATGCAAGAAGCCCTGGAGGAAGCGACACTTTGATAAGCTCGTTCACTGGTGCGCAACAATCCGGCGGCGCTGCTTGGCTTAAAAATACCACATCACTTTCTACTTTTTTAGGTGATACCGTCGTAATAACACTTCAGGCAATTAAGACATCAGGAAGTTCATTCTTTACCTATTCCTCAGCCGTTTGTATCGACGATATCGCTTTTGAAGGAACCCTAAATTGTCCTGCGCCAACGCTTTTAACAGCGTCTAGCATCACTACTAATACAGCAACATTGACTTGGCAGGGTACTTCTTCTATCAGTATTATCGAATATGGACCTACAGGATTTACCTTAGGTACAGGTCAACTCATTAATCCGGCAACATCACCCTACACACTCACTGGTCTAATTCCAAACACCTCCTACAGCGTATTTGTCAAAGACAGTTGTGGCGTTAATCTGCTCAGTTCGAATGCAACACTAAACTTTAATACACCCAACTGTCCGGCAGTCACTGCACAAGGAAGCGTAACGCTTAACGGGAGCACCGTAAGTGCTCTAAATACAGGCAGTCCGTCAGATTCTATTCTTTGGTTATGGGGAAATGGGGCTAATAGTACCGGAAGTTCCCCGATCTATACGTACCCGACACCGGGCATATATATCGTTCAGCAAATTGCTTACAATGATTGTGGTAATAGCGATACGTTGACGACAACATTGACAATTTGTGGGGCAGTTGTAGCAAATTTTGGATTTTCCGGTCAAGGCTCTACTAGACTATTTAGCTCAAATGCCTCAGTCGGTGTAGCCCTAAGCTATGCTTGGAATTTCGGTGATGGTTCAAGCAGTACTAGCGCCAATCCAAGCCATAGCTACGCTTCTGCGGGGTCATACACGGTTACTCTCACAGTAACTGATGCCTGTGGGACAGTCGATGTAACCTCTAGCACAATAGACATTTGTCAAACCGTTATCCCAAACTTTACTACTACTTTCTCGGGCTCAACCTTCACATTTGCAGCACAACCTGCAGGGTTGAGTAACTACGACTGGAATTTTGGCGACGGTTCTACAGGCAGTGGCTTAAACGTGACCCACACTTATTCTAACATCGGCACCTATTATGTAACCCTCAATTGCACTGATACCTGCGGCGGTTCATATTCTGTATTAGATACGGTTTCTACATGTCCTGCTTTAAATGCTAACTTTAATTTTAATATCATATCATCAGGTTCGAATGGAATGCTGGTCCAATTCTTTGCTAATGTGTCGGGTAGTCTAGGGCTCATATGGGATTGGGGCGATGGCTCACAAACCGTTACTCAAGCTACTAGTATTTCTCACCAATACGCCACTGTAAACCTTAATTATACCATTACTTTAAAAGCGTATAACGAATGTGGTGATACAGTAGAGGTAATGAAAAGTCTCAATGAAGTGGGACTTCCCGAACAGAGCGTTTTGAAATTTAAAACCTACCCTAACCCTGTTTCAGAATCATTGACGATAGAGTTTTCAAGGCCCTTAAACGGCACTTATTATCTCTTTGATGTGACTGGCAGGCTAGTTCGTAGCGAACGTTTCAAAGAGCGTGCATTTGTGATCTTTCCGACTTCCAACTTGTCAAGGGGCTCTTATATCTTAAAAGTTGAAAGTAATCAGCAGGTTAAAAATTCAATAATCTTCAAACAGTAGCACTTTAGATTAGCGTACCAATTTTTTGATATCCCCGTTATTCTCCTTGATAATAGAGATGTTATACGCTTCTACCGCTTTTTCTATTCTGCTTTTGCGGATAGACTCCCTAACGGCGATCGCCGGCCCAGTAATAATCACTATTGGGTATGCTGGTACGGTAACAATTCCCCAAAACGTATTCCATCCTCGGATTCTCTGAGCGGCCGCAA
>Ga0213863_10000436_pt1 | contig 31818 bp, 25 predicted proteins | sample PICome_8_FD_160128 | JGI IMG/M metagenome (GOLD analysis project Ga0213863, IMG submission 160128) | Coastal seawater microbial communities near Pivers Island, North Carolina, United States - PICO497 | ecosystem: Environmental > Aquatic > Marine > Coastal | place: USA: North Carolina... | reverse complement strand
ATCAAATTCAATAACCATCTCTTTGATTCGTTTAAGTTCGGGATCGAGGTGAACTAAAACCCGACTATTTTTCTTCTCAGAATCATGCATCGCAAAAAAGAAAATTCTTGATTTCGAATGGGTCTTAAAAAGGGGATATTCTTTATCCCGGGTTACCCCTCCAATTTTGAACTTCTTGGCATAAAGCCTACCGCTTTTTCCATCCCTGTAGACCATATTGTATACTTTTTGATCGTCCCTTCGAAAAATAGAAACTTTTAATGGATTCTTACCTACAAACATCTTATCGGCTATCTTCATCACCTTCATCACCCCATCTTTGCCGATGACAAGGACATCATCCAAATCAGAACATTTTTCAATTGCTTCGTCTTTCTTCAAAGAGTAACCGGCAAATCCATCCTTTCGATTAAGGTATAGAGTTTCGTTGGCGACCACAACCTTGGAAGCCACAATTCGGTCAAAGGGAATAAGATTTCCGTCATCATCCATGGATAGTTCCGTCTTACGTTCCCGATCCTTTCCATAGTTTTTCTTCAGCTCTTTTAAATAGCGAATGGTATAGCGAGTGATCTGAGCTAAATGCCCCTTAACATCCTCAATTTCTTCTTCAAAGCCTTGGATCAACTCATCCGCACGGAAAGAGTCAAATTTAGAAATTCTTTTTATTTTAATTTCAAGCAAACGAAGAATATCATCCTGCGTAATTACTCGATGAAAAAGTTTAACATAGGGCTTTAGTCCCTTGTCGACAGCAGATATGACCCCTTCCCAAGTTTCTTCCTTTTCAATGTCCCGATAAATTCTTTTTTCAATAAAGATTTTTTCCAAAGAAGAAAAATGCCATTTTTCCTGCAGCTCATGTAGCTGTATTTCCAGTTCTTGACTAAGCAACTCACGGGTAAGTTCAGCAGATGATTTGATTAGGTCGTTTACTGCTAAGAACTGGGGGTGGTTATGTTGAATGACACAGGCATTCGGGGCTAAGCTGATTTCACAATCCGTAAAGGCGTAAAGAGCGGGCAGAGCATCTTCAGCTGAAACCGTAGAAGGCAAATGCACCATAATTTCCACTTTTTCTGAGGTATTATCTTCAATTTTAGAAATTTTTATCTTCCCCTTGTCGTTGGCTCCCAAAATAGAATCAATTAAGCTTGTTGTCGTGGTACCAAATGGAATCTCGATGATTTTCAGCAAGTGCTTCTTAACCTTTTCCATCCTCGCCCGAACCCGGACACGGCTACCACGGGCTCCTCCGTTGTAATCGCTACAATCAGCAATTCCCCCTTGAGGGAAATCAGGTAGCAAGTTAACCGGATTTTTCCGCAAGGCATCAATCATGGCATCTAAAATCTCATTGAAATTATGGGGGAGAATCTTTGTTGATAAACCCACTGCAATTCCCTCGGCTCCCTGTGCCAAAAGAAGTGGGAACTTAACCGGGAAAGTAATCGGTTCCTTGTTTCTTCCATCGTATGAAGAAGCCCAAGTAGTAACCTTTGGGCTGAAAATAACCTCCAATGCAAATGGGGTTAACCTAGCTTCAATATACCTTGGAGCAGCCGCGGAATCTCCCGTCAGAAGATTACCCCAATTACCCTGAGTATCGATGAGTAGGTCTTTCTGTCCCAGTTGTATCATTGCATCACCAATGGAAGCATCACCGTGTGGATGATACTTCATGGTATTTCCAATGACATTTGCTACTTTATTATATCTTCCATCTTCCAACTCCTTCATTGAGTGCAAGATCCGGCGCTGTACTGGCTTCAAGCCATCGTCCGCATGAGGCACTGCCCGTTCTAAAATTACATAAGAGGCATAATCCAGGAACCAATCACCGTACATATCATCCACATAAATGGCATCATCCCCATCATCCCTGTCAGTATTTGTACCTTGTGCTGTGGCCTCAGGGTCAAAGCGGCGGACTTCTTGAACATCATCCGTTTTTTTAGATTCCTCTTCTGAATCCTGATCCTCTTCAACCTCTTTTCCCTTATCCTCTACCATACTTAAAAATTTAAGCTGCCTCGCTATCTTCGGTATCAGCGCTTACGGCAATGTCTGCTTTTTTATCTTCTTTTGCTTCCTCCTCAACAATATCGTGCTCAAAGCGTAAATTGCGAATGATGTATTCCTGTCGTTCCGGAGTATTTTTCCCCATGAAGAATTTGAGCATCTCCTTGATCGATTCCTGCACATCAATTTTTACAGGATCGAGACGAATGTCATCCGCAATAAAATGTTTAAATTCTTCAGGAGAAATCTCACCCAAACCTTTAAATCGTGTAATTTCAGGATTTCGGCCAAGAGTTTTAATCGCCGCTTCGCGCTCCGCATCATCGTAACAATAGAGGGTGGTCTTCTTATTCCGCACCCGAAATAAGGGAGTTTGGAGAACAAATAAGTGACCTTGCCTAATCAATTCGGGAAAGAATTGAAGGAAAAAAGTGATTAAAAGGAGCCTGATATGCATACCGTCTACATCGGCATCCGTTGCAATCACAACTTGATTGTAACGGAGGTCTTCCAAATCTTCTTCGATTCCCAAGGCTGCCTGCACCAAGTTAAATTCCTCGTTTTCGTAGACCACTTTACGAGTTAAACCAAATGAATTCAAAGGCTTTCCTTTAAGACTAAAGACTCCTTGAAACTGAACATCTCGAGCCTTGGTAATCGACCCACTAGCTGAGTCACCTTCCGTTATAAATAAGGTACTTTTGAAGCGATTTTTATCTTTGGTATTCAGATGAACCCTACAATCCCGGAGTTTTCGGTTGTGGACTTTACTTTTTTTAGCCCGTTCTCTTGCGATTTTCTGGATTCCCTTAAGTTCTTTACGTTCTCGTTCACTTCGTTGAATTTTCTCCAATAATGCATCGGTAGTCTGTGGATTTTTATGGAGAAAATTATCCAGTTTCTCCTTTAGGAAATTACCCACAAACAAGCGAATGGATTCGCCTTCCGGTGCAACGGTCAAAGATCCCAGTTTGGTTTTTGTCTGGGACTCAAAAACAGGCTCTTGTACTTTCAAGCTAATCGCAGCAACCAAACCGCCACGAATGTCAGGTGCATCAAAATTCTTTTTCGAAAAATCACGAATGGTCTTTACTAAGCCTTCTCTGAAAGCAGCCTGGTGAGTCCCACCCTGAGTGGTATGCTGTCCATTCACAAAAGAAAAATAATCCTCCCCGTATTGCTCAATATGCGTAAAAGCAACCTCGATATCATGGCCTTCAATGTGAATAATCGGATAAAGAGGATCTTCGGAAAGATTTTCCTCTAAAAGATCCTTAAGACCATTTTTGGAGCGAAACTTCTTACCGTTATACTGGAGGACAAGGCCTTTATTCAAGTAAGTGTAATATCGAAGCATACGCTCCACATACTCATTACGATAACGATATTTCTTAAACATCGAACCATCCGGAACGAACGAAATGAAGGTTCCGTTTTCCTCTTGCGTCTTCTTATTTTTCTTGTCGATTTCCTGCGGTTCACCACATGAATATTCAATCCTACGGGTATCTCCTTCACGGAATGACTGGATGTTAAATGTTTTCGAAAGAGCATTCACTGCTTTAATTCCGACTCCATTTAAACCCACTGATTTTTTGAAAGCTTCGGAGTCGTATTTTGCTCCGGTATTAATTTTCGAGGAACAATCCAATAATTTCTCCAGAGGAATCCCTCTTCCATGATCTCGAACGGTAACGATATAGCCATCACAATCGACTTCTATTTGCTTACCGAAGCCCATGACGAATTCATCAATGCAGTTATCTAGAACCTCCTTCAACAAGACATAAATACCATCATCGTCTGAAGATCCGTCACCAAGCTTGCCAATATACATGCCCGGACGAAGCCTGATGTGCTCTTTCCAGTCGAGCGACTTGATGCTGTCCGCCGTATAATTGTGATCAGCCATTGATCCCTTTTATCCTATCCACACAACCAGTTATGGTTGTGGTTTACAATTTGTCCATCGGAAAAATTTGCTTTTGGATAAAAAAATTCGCATCCTTCGATCTTACCCCCCTTTCAACACCCGTATAATGATTCAATCTTTCCTGCTTTCTTTTTCCCAACTCAAGGATGCAAAAATCATCAGACCGATGATTTATGCTACCCTTTTAACCACCTTCAGCATTCTGGCATTTTTAATCTTGGGTGCAAATACCATTGACTGGGTGCTTGATTCCTTTTCTGAAACCTTAACCAATTGGTTTGGCGATACCGAGGGTATTTTACAAATGGTTTTGTTGTTCATTGGAACCGGGTTCATCCTGGTACTTGGATATTTTGCTTTTGCTGGAATACATGCTGCATTTCTGGGAATTTTCATTGATGATATCTTTGAAGCAGTCAAGGCTCGCCACTATCCAGATCTTGAACTGCTTCCCGCTCCTTCCATTCCTGTAGGAATTCTTTTCTCTATACGTTTTATTTGCTTCAGCTTGTTGATTAACATGGTCGCTTTTCCTTTTTACCTGATTGGGTGGTTCATCCCCCCGATTGGAATTGCAATGCAGGTTTGTATAAATGGCTACCTTCTGGGAAAAGAATATGGGCAACTGTTGGCTTTTAGAATTCGCCCGGACAAAGAGAATAAAAAAGTATCCTACTTTCAAAATGGAGCCTTTGCTACCTGTCTTTGGATGATCCCGGTGCTGAACCTGTTTGCTCCAGTCTTACTTGCTGCATCGGTGATGCACACCCGCATGAAAACTTATCCCAAGTGAAGCCCCACCCTTTTCTTTCAAAGGAAAACCTTACCGCTTATCGGGGTAAATTAATTCGAGCATGCTTCTGGATTTGCTGATAGTGAATTCGGGCAACTTGCCACATATAAGTACCGGTTGTCCTTCCGTATTCATTGCTAACTGCTTGTGCTAAATGCTTCTCCGCCTCGGTTATCTTTCCCTCGACCATCTCCAAGTAAATACCAACATATAGATAGGCATGGAAGAGAACCCTCGAGTGATAAGCCTTCGGGTATTTCGCTTGGTGAATTCGGGCAAATAATACTGGGGGTTGTATTTCACCCTTAAAAAGATCGTAGAGCCAAGGGTACGGGGGGCGGTCACTTTGTTTATATTTTATTAAATTCTGGCGAGCTTCAACGACCCCACTTTGCTGAACTTGTGACATGAATCTCCAAATTCCATTTTCGCGGTCCACGGCATCATGCTGATGATATATCTCAAATTGATGCGCCGCTTTTTTAAAAAGGCCGAGATAAAAATATGTGATTCCCAAACGCCAATGTGACACTTCCAGTAAGGGTTCTAATTGAATCATTTTTTCATAATCCTTCCGTGCTCCACCAAAATCTCCTAAGAACATTCTGGCATCCCCGCGCCGGGAGAATAACTCTACTGCGTTAGGCTTTATTTTAATGTGCTCACTTATTTTTTGCTCCAATGAAGTATATTCTGAAAGAATCAAAGTGATCTCCTCTTTGGGCAAAACCACTCCCCATGTTGAAGTAATCCAGAAGAACAGAGCCAGACTCTGGAAAAACCAGTTCTTCATCATTGGAACTCGTCTTTAAACAGAGTTCCAAGCAAGGTGCCATTTTCATCCCACTCCTGAATCAAACCATAAGCCAGTCCGTCCTTCACCTTGGTTCTGGAACGAATTTGACCGTTTGGATGATAGGCATCAGCAAATCCGGTAAATGGAGTTTCAGACTTAATCTCATACCAAAGTCCATCTTCACGAAATTCCAAATCTTTTTCTTGGTTTAAGTTGTTGTATGCATTTTCTTCAGGATTACCCCGTTCAGGAACTTCTAAATCATTGAGCACACATTGAGAAGGCAACCAAATGATCGCGACACCTAAAAAGAGCACGGTCCCCCCCCACCAGTAGTACATCGAAGGGACTCGGCGGTACCAAGGCAAGTCTTGGGGCTCTGGTGGATCTGGGAATTTAAAATCGTTCACGATGGACTCTTAGCAAAACCAATCCATTCAATTGAGGAAAGCATAAAGAAAAACATTCATACCCAAGCGGGCATAAAAAGCATGGGCATAATTACTTATTTCTTCACCCGTATAATACTTAAAAATCCTCCATCTTCCATTGGGTTCCTGGACCCAAAGCGGCCGCTGTCCCTCGACCGAATAAATAACATCCTTCAATCCATCCTCTCGAGTTACTTCAAAAGTATTCCCCGCAAAGGAGGCGAGTTTGAGCTCCTGATCAAAGTTTTCAGCGGACTCACGAATCCGAAAAGAAATGGGAGGAATCCAAGCCCCAAATTCATCCTTCCCCCAACCCATTGCACAAATAGGAGAGGCCACACAGGCCAATCGTCCTTTTACCTTAAGTCCAACAAAAGAATAAGTTCCTTGGGGCCATTTCTCTTGCTCGACAAAGGTTAAGACAGTCTCAGGGAGCCTCTTTTGGTCTTGCTTGATCTTCAAATCTTCATTCTTGGGTAAACCTTTAAAGAAAGTCCGAAAAATTTCATGATTTCGGGGAAGTGGTAAAAAAGATTTTTCTGGATAAACCTGAGAGAATAATTCCCGGACCTCGGGCCTTTCTTCCCATGCGGCATAACTATGCCCCAAATCTCTTCCGAGGAAAGAAGCCTTGATTCCGGCGTCCAAGTAGACAAACCCGCCCTGTTCCATGTAGCGCCTCAAAGCGTCTTTCTCCTCCTGTGGAAATTCCAGGTTCGGTTGATCATCACAATTAATGTAGAGAATCGGATTCTCAAAAAGTCGTTCATCTGTAAGCTCTGAGATGTAAAGAGGATCAACATCAAAGCGACCCGAGGTTTGCTCGTTTAACATTTTCAACAAACTAGGCAGTGCATCCGCGTACCTTCTGGTTCCGTTCTCAACCCTCATGAGTTGTAGAACCCGAACCCCACCCCCATCAAGCTCCCGAGCCTCTTGGGCATAGAGGTTTCCAAGGCACGAAATCGTAAACAGAAATAAAATAAAAATCCTAACTATATTCATGGTTGAAATCCCATTTTTTGTAGTTCTGCCCTGACCAAAGAATTAATTTGGTTGGTTGGATACTTGGCTACATGTTCGAGTAAGACTGGAACCCCATCCTTACGGTCAGTGATGAGCGAGTCCATGGCTGCTCTTTGCACCGCATAGTGATCATCCAGCAGAGACCGAGCCATCACTTTCAACCAACCGGGGGATTTACGAACACCCATGGCACGAATGGTGGTGGAACGAACAACCTCGTTCTCATCAATTAATAATTCAAAGCCAAACTCTTGAACAGATTCAGCAGAAGCGGTCATCAGGCACTGGCCAGCAAAAATTCGCACATTCGAATAAGAGCTGGTAACCAAAGCCCTCATTTGCTCCAAGCTTAAAACCCCGACTCGGCCACGAAGATTATTTAAAACCGCTTCTCGCACACCCTTATCTTTATCTTTCATCGCAGCAAGCCATAGGCTTGGATCTTTCCAACCGGAGGTCAAACCCATCAAACGCTGCCATGCAACGGTTCTCATTCTCGAACTACTATGATCGGTTAAAACCCGGTAAATTTCAACCCCGTCCTGCCCCATCGCAGATATGGCATAAAGGATGGTAGTTACCTGGGCAGTCATTCCTCTTGCATTAAGCAAGTAAGATTTAATTTTTTCCAAGACGGGAGAGGGTAATCGCTCTCCTAAACGGGCTAATTCAACTGCCGCCATGGAAGCCACTTCCAAATCAGAATCTCCAGTCATAGTCCGCAAAACGCCACGGTATCTAGAGTCATAACGATTACAATCTCTGGCAACATCCACGACTTTCAACCGGATTCCACGACTGGGATGAAGGGCAAGCTCTTCAATTCGTCCTATAATTCGTGAATCTCTGGCGTTACTAGAAACCCTGCTTAAGGCTGTTAATAGCACGCCTTGATCTGAATCGTTAAGTAATTTCACAAAGGTTGAAACCGGCATCGAGATTCTTAGGTACTGGTAGTATTTTAAGAGGTTCTGTCGGACGATCGCGTCTTCATCCAGCAACGCCTCGAGGGCTAAAGTGTAAAGGTCCGGCCTCAAACTGGCGGGCAAGCTCTGATAAACCTTGCGACCATTGATTTCAATCATTTCCATCTTCGCCCGCATCAATCCACCAACAAGGCGAGGGATCATTGCCGAAACTTCACGCCGTACTTCAACATCTTGGTCTGCAATCTTAGAAAAAACTTTTTCTAGTAAAGATCGGTCGAACAATGGATAGCCATTACTTGAATGTTCCGCGAGAGATACAATGGATGCTCTCCGAACCAAAGCACTTGAATCATCCAAGGCACCGACAAGCAAGATGGATGAGGTCGTCCCGGGATATTTACCCAGCAATTTTGCCGCACCAATTCGGACACCCTCCTCTCCCTGTCTCAAATCTTCTCCTGCTTTTTGGATGGTTTGAGATTGTGAAGTTCGAACGGGAGGGATGCGACGACTATCGTTCTGATCTTTAAGGCCAGCTTTTTCCACTGCCAAGGGAATCCCGTTCAGTGGTTGATCCCCTAAAGCCTGACCCAAAACAGCAAGCAAGCAGGTCAAGAGAAACAAAGTAAAAATATTAACTTTATAACTCACTTTAGTCCAGCCTGCCTCCTGATAACCCATTCAAAACCCGCAGCCAAAAAGATCAGAATAAAAATTGGCCAAACCTCTGCCAAGCTTGCTCTCTGCTGAAGGGTTGGTATGGATTTAGCGAAAGTAGGCTCCCATGCTTCATTCATTTCAGCGATTGGGAGGAATTGTCCTCCAGTCAACTTCGCAAGCATCTTAAGTTCGCGCTCCGCGTAGGATAAATCTTTTGATTCTTCTCCTGTCTCGGAAACCCGGACATAGGTTTCCGTTTTCAATTCTTCTCCATCCGGGAAATCCAAGCTGTATTTAACTTCATAAGCCCCGGGTAAATGGGGCCGAAAGGAACCGCTATACTGACCAGCTACCGCTCCTTGTGGATATAATTGTATCGTCTTTGCAAACCCTTCCGGCCCCTCTATATCAGCACGAACCATTGCGTCCAAAGCGGGTTCGAAGTCCGCACTTAATGCCTCCACTTTTAAAACTGCATCCATTCCACGGGGAAGAACATCCTCGCTTTCATCGATCTTCAAACGTTCTTCTCCCCCCTCCCCCAACCACTGGGTTAAGGATTGCCAAAACTTCCTAAAATCCTCGGCTCCTTTCTCATCCGAAATGGCACGACGCCAATCGTCAGGAACTCCCCAGTAAGCCACTTTCCCGGCACCATAAGCTTGGACGGTTAAAACAGGTTTCCCATTGGCTCTGGATACCACAACACCTCGAGCTCCTTTGTTTTGTTCACTTACAAAATATCCCGGTAAACGGTCCGGTATAAATGGCCTCATTTCCTGCACCTTATCCTTGGGGGTAAACAAAGGTTCCTCATACACTTTCAAAGAGAGGTTATCCTTCGCCAAAATCCTTTCTACTTCCTTGGCAGGTAATAACCCCCCCAACTTTTCGCGCCCATCGCCCAAAGGACCAAAGGTTAAAAGACCACCTCCACGCTTCTGCACGAAATCCTTCAAGGAGTTGACCACTGAAGCATTCATCTCGGATAATGCATCGAGATCTAAAAGGATGGCATCAAAATCCATCCAAAAATTTGGATCCGTTGGATAATTTGGCCTCACTTTTTCACCAAAGGCATGAAACACATTCTCTCCCAACCGAATAAGTGAATTCAGATCAAACCTCTCCTCATTTCCAAGAACTCTCTTGATGAAAGAATATAATGGCCTGACTTGGTTTGATAAATACAAAACAGTAAATTGTTCCGGTGGCTTAACTAAGACCAGCAGGGAATCAGAATCGTTGGAAGGGTCCGAATCCCCTTCAGGAGTTTTTAGTGAAAGACGATACCGCTTAGGACCTGCAAATTTTGGTATTTGTGGGGAAAGCATAATTTTTCTTTTTTCCCCTTTTTTCAAATCGAGTGGAAGGGTCTCTAAAACTTGATCACCCATGAAAAACAACAACTCGGTTGATATGCTGCGATCGAATAAATTTTCGACTTCTGCACTCATCAAAAGTTCTTCCTTTGCAACCGCAACCGGCTTCCGGTCCGTGAATGAAACCCGCAGGTCTCCACGAAGCATTTCTTTTCCCACTCCAACCACATTAATCGGGACAGCTTTAGCTCGATATTCTTTTGCAACCTCTAGTACGGAACGGCCCTGATTGTTTAAACCATCAGAAAATACCACAGCGGCTCCGGTTTTTCTTTCTTCCTGTTCCAAAGATAAACTGGCATGCAGAGCATCTCCTAAGGCAGTCTTTTTGCCAAGCTCTGTCTCGCTCCATGATTTGGAATTTAAACGCTTCAAATCATCAGAAAAGCCCATGCTATCCACTTTCCCATATTTCTCTCGCATTTTATTAATCCAGCTTTCTTGCTTCTGAACACTTAAAAAAGGCTGAACCTTGGATATCCTCCGGGGACTATCCCGATCATCTCGAGCGTCCATACTTCCTGAGAGATCAGAAAGGACAAGAAGTTTCATCCTGGATGGATCCGGTTCCTCAGTGGTGATAAAGGGACGGGAGATTAAAATAAGAAATAAAATGGCCGCCAAAGATCGAAGCACAATCAACTGCCAAGCCAATCCAGCAAGAGTAGATTTTAAGAGAGCCCTAGAATGAATCCATAAGGCAATGGTGACTAAAACAAATAATGAAACCAACCATAAAGGTGAAAGAGGCCAATCGAAACCCATGCTTATTCTCCTTCGGCAATACGACGAAAGTATTCCTCCACTTGTCTTTTATAGCGACTAGGAGCAGAAGAAGTCGCTTGATTGCGACGAAGTAAATTATCCTTGGCTTCTTTCCAAAAGAATTGCTCAGCCAACTGAAGTGCTTCGGTAATCGCAGCCGATGCCATTGATTTGGAAGGAGTCGGGTCTTCACTGATCGCAACCTGTTCGAAGAACTGAGTTATATTTTGTAGCCTTTCATCTTTTTTGGATTGGGATAAGGAACCCAAGGCACTTGCAATTTCTTCCGCCGAATCCTTCATTTCTTGGGCACCCATACCAGGCAACTCGTCCTGAGTTTTCATCAATTTCTCTACTAACTCACGAAGGGCATCATTACCCAAATTCCGGAGTTTATTGGCCACGCCTTCCAAATCCTCCTGAAGTTTTTCCAAATTTTCTGCAACTTTGCCCTCTTCTTTTTCTGCGGAAGGAAAATTCTCATAAAGTAAAGAATTGGAGGCACGCTTGCCCGAACGTTCTAGACCTTCACTCCTAGATTCGCGGGTACTTTTAAGCAGGTCTTCCATCGCGTTTTCATTAAACTTACCAAGGGAACGAGCCATTTCGTCGATTTTATCAAGAAGATCTTGGGCCGCAGAATTCAGCTCATCTTGTTCTTCCTTAAGAGCATCTCCTTTGCCTGGACTTGCACCTTGGGTTTCCCCTTGCAGCTCTCTTTGATTTTCCGATAATCCCGAAGCACCCTCGCTTAATTGATCAACCATATTTCCGGCAAGTGCGGCCATTTTCGACTCCAATTCCAAAATCGCACTACCCAGAACCTCCTCGGCAATTTCACCATGAGGCTGTGCTTCCCGGGGCTCATCCCGACGTAGATCACCGGCTGCTTCTTTCATTTCATCTCCGGCTTGCTTGAGTTTTGCAACCTCCCCAAGTTTTCCGGACTTTTTATACCAATCATCTTCCAAACTGTTTAGATCTCGCCTAATGTCTTCCTGGTCTTGGGCAGAGTTTTGATTCGGTTTCCCCCTGGTTCCTTGCCCTGCTGCTCTCCCAATATCTTTATTTAATTCTTGCTGACGGGCCTCCAAGTCTTCCAATTTCTTCAAGTCTTCGGCCATACGGTTGAGTTGCTCGGCTAAGTCCTCAGGTTCCTCTGATTTTTCTTCGCTTGGCTTTTCACTTTCTTCTTCAGACTCAGATGGTTTCTTTCCCTTTCCCTTCATCTTTTTCTTGTTCATCTTCTGGAGCAATGCATAAAGCTGAACTAATTTACGGAGTGTTTTCTCAGAAGGTTCCAGGGATTCCTCTAAAAGTAAATCTCCGGCATAAATCTCGGATTGTTCGATATGGTAAGTGGCTTCATTTAAGAGTTCACCAAGATCAATACCATCGACGACGGGAAACATACCTTCGTTCTCGTCAAAAACTTTAGTCATCTCGTGCTTTAAACTTAAAGCTTGTGTGGCAATGGATAAGCTTAGTTTTTCAAACTGGACCTCATCATCTTCAAGCATGGCATCGTAGGTGGACCGAATAATCTTTTTGGATTTGTTGATGAAATCCCGGATAGGAATCTCTTTAGTTTCCGCAGTTTCTCCTTCACCATCCATCTCCTCGGTAGCGTTCCCCTCGGGAGGCAAGACTTCGATAAAGTAAATCTCGGAACGAGCTAGTTGCCCTTCGGGTTCCTTGTTATCCAAGGCTAATGCCATGTATGTAAGAACATCTCCGACGGCCAAGGCATGGTCATTTAAGTCAAAAATATAAGTTTGAGTCTTTTCTTGCTCTACCGGGTTGATAAAGATTGTTTTTTCAGTCTTCTCACCTGCATGAGAAATATTGATTCGGACATCCGCGATTCCATGATCATCGGAAGCATAAACTTCGACCAAAAATTGAGCGTCTGCGGGCAGTTGTAAATCCTCCGCAGGCTCGGTAATTTCAACAACTGGAGGTTCGTCGGGGATGGGAGAAAAAGAAATCGCATCATATACGGTCGGTGCCCTTCTGGGTTCGTCCAAGTCTTCCAACCGCAACCGTCCCTTCCAGTCTTCACCCAAAGTAAAAGCAAATTGAAATTTTCCATCTTTGCCCATTTCCAAGCTATGATTCCCATCACTGGCGGCCAAGGTCGCCCCGACTCTTTGGGGCAAATCAAATACCTCCAAACTGAGCTCAATCCGGCTACCCTCAGGTGCTCGGACATACCCAAAGTCAGAATGCATGAAATTTTCCTGCTTGATGTAAGCAGGAGGAAAAATACTCCATTCAACCTTTTTAACCGCTGGAGGGTCATATGGTTTAAGGGTGTACCAATCACTGACAATACTGGGGGTAAAAACTCGATATTTGAAGGGCTTGACCAGGGAGGGAACCACAAATTCAAAGCGACCTAAGGTGGGAGTGGAAAGCATGCCTAGTGTGGTAATCTGGTTTTCCTTTTCCAGGAATTCGATCGATGCTTTTTTCTCGCCGCGGTGACCGCGGGTTACATCTGCAAAAATAGAAATATCCGATCCCCTACTGAATTCATCCGTGGCTTGAAATATCTCCTTCATAGTGTCTCCAGACTTGGATGTAAAAACAGACAAACCAGGTTCTTCAGAAACCGCATCGATGGCTTTACGAATTGGACTGGACTCAAAACTCCAGACCGTAAAAACCCCACCGCAAATCAAACCGAAAGCAAGGGAAGACCAAAACTTGCCGGAGGGACGAGTACCTTTACCCCATGCAATCTTGGAAATTTTTTGATTGGTAACCTGTAAGACTCTTTTCTCCATGAAGGATAACTCCTGCTCCTTCGCTTTTTCCTGCAACTCGACCGCACAATTCAACGAGTCCTTTAATTCGGGATTAGCAAATTCAACATCCTGAGCCAACCGGTTCAATTTCGGCTTCCTAATCCATAAATAGATCAGGGTTGCAAATACTAGGAGTCCAACCATAGAAAGCAGTCCCTGAACCCAGTTACCCGCATTCTTTTCCATAATCGGAAAGAAAAGATCATATAGATCAACCAGATAAATCAACACCGGCCAAGCCAAGAGCCCACAAACTAAGGCCAGAAGGTAACGGGAAAAAATAAAAAAACGAACCTCTTGACGAAGTTTACGAATGAATTCAGGCATCCTGCATACCTCCCGTGTTCGTTTGCGTTACTCTAGGTCTTGACCAGATCATTTCTATAATCAAGAGGATTGATACCCCGATGGCAAACCACAACCATAGCGACCGATCAGTCTTATCCTTGAGGTTATCGGTTGAATTGATGTTTTTAGAAAGTTTGGGCCTTCCTCCCAGAGCATCCACAAGTTCTTGGGGTCCGTAAGTTTGAGGAGAAGATTCTGCAATCGAGGGCACGACCTCAATCCATTGATCCTCGAATCGATAAGTCCCAGGCTTTTCAGCCACAAAAACTTCGTTCCCAGACCAAGTATCCCCAGGCTCTAAAACTGGCCAGGTCCTGGTATTTCCCGAACTAACCCCTTTTTGTACCAGTTCCATAAGCATGGGAAGAAAAGAGTTCCTCAAAGGAAGGTCAGTCCATCTGGGATTCACTCGGAAAGGAAGAAAAACCAACTTCCCTCCACTTTCATAATCCCGGACAAGGGCGAGAGGGTGCCCATTTCGATCCTTAATTGGGATCTTCAATGGGTCTCCGACACTCTTTAATACACCAAAGCGAAAAAAGGAAGTTAGGTATAAATCACGTGAGGCTTTACCGGAAAATATTTTGCTCAAAGGACTCTCCTCTGCTAACGCGGCAATTCTGAAAACTTCTCCCGACCGACTGGCTCCACCCACTACTTTAGAAAAGCTAAAATCCAACAGACCAGATTGCTTAATCATTGAAATAGACGCAGAAAAAGGCTCGCTCGGAGTGATCAAAGCAACTCCTCCACGATCAAGAAAGGATTGCATAAAAGCGGGTAGTCCCTCTGCCTCAAACCAATCACCCAACCCCAGTCCGAATAGTAATTCCAAATTCAAGCTCTCGTCACCCATTCTTAATGCATCTGCAAAGTCTTGATTCAATTCCCAACGATTCCATCCACTATCTCCAGAGCTGAGGACCGCAGTTCTTAGGTAATCCTTCTCTTCAGAGGTATCCTTTTGATTATCATTCCCGACCCAAAATCCAAACCTTCGGGGAGGGGGAGATTTTAGCCAGAGGCTTCTTTGATCGTCCAACGGGTATCGATCTCCGGCTTGTAAACGAATCGTAGCCTTTGAGAAATCTCCGGCCGGCAAGATAAACTGTGCTTGGCTCGACCCCAGTGGGTTCAGCTCCAATGCTTGTTTTTCTTTCTCCACTCCACCTGCGATCATACTCAGTTCGGTGGTAACTTTTTCATCCGCCCAGTTGCGAACAACCACCCAGATACGAATTTTATCTGAGCCAATTGGAACCGCTCTTGCCTCTACAATCCCTTGATTCTTACTTCTCCCTCCATTGGGCTCATTCGCCCCAACCTTAATTAATTCAAAATCAATACCGTCTCGTGCAAGGTCTCGGTAAACCGATTGCCAATCTCCGCTTTGAAAGTCACTTAGGATTACCAATCGCTTTTCGTCCACACCTTCGGCAAATGATTTGGCAACTCCATCAATCAAAACCTGGGCATTTCCTCTCAACCATGCATGCTGAAGGTTTTCGATTGCATCTTCCAATTCCTCCCTTTTGGTTCCGACAGGATATACTTCCAGATCCTTGCCTCCAAAACCAATTAAACCGTATTTATAATCATCCTCTTCCAACAACTTTTTAGCTTTTTCCTTCGCTTCATTCAGACCATTCCAGCCTTCCATACTGGGACTTAAATCGATCGCTATCATCACATGCCGACCCGTTCCACCTTCCGCGGTGATCCTATCATCCTTCCAGTAAGGATCTGCCAATAACAGGGTTAGCAGGGAGAAAAGCAAAATTCTGAGTAATAACAGGAGCCAATCCGATGGAGACTTGCGGCCGGTTCTTGGTATACTTGAGGGTCGAATAAAACGCAGGGAAGAAAAGGCATGTTTTTGAGTTACCGTCTGATATGCCATATGGGCCAAAATAGGTAAACCAATTGCCAAGCCAGTCCATAGGGCAGCAGGTTGTGCGAATTCAATCATCAACTTCTCAATTCGGATTTCACTTTGCTCGATTCCGGGCTCCCAGGAAACGGCGCAGTCCATGCCCCAAGTCTTGGTCACTGTGAAAGGTTTCAAATTCCGCAGATATCGAATTCATCTTTCCCTTAAGCCCTTCCACAAAACGATTCATTTCCCTCCGGTAATCCTCACGAATCGCATCCGGAGAAGTTGAAACTTCCCGTGAGCCTTCCATTTCCGTAAAACGAAGGGCATCCTGTTCGGGCAGATTAATCTCTTCCGTGTCTAAAATCTGCAAGCACAAGGATTCATAATGGGATGATAAGGAAAACCGCATTCGGTTAGTTAAGGTATCCTCCGCATCTAAAAAGTCAGAAAGGAAAACCACCATGGAACGCCCGGGCAAGACATTTGCCACTTGATCCCATGCCTTTTCATGCTCTCCCCTACCCTTTGCTTCCAGGGAAGCAATTCCAGTTAGAATCCTTTTCAGATGCCCGCTCCCTGAAGCCGGACGAATCCACTGCTGGGTCTCATCTCCATACCCAAAAAACCCGATCTTATCTCCCTGACGGTGGGAAAGGTAGGCAAAACATGCACCCAACATGCATGCGTATCTTAATTTGGAACAAGGAGCATCTTCCCCTTGATATCCCATCGATGCACTCGCATCGATCACAAGAAATACCGTAAAATTTGTGTCCTCCTGAAAAGTCTTGGCGACCAGTTCATCGCGCTTGGCATACACTTTCCAGTCCACCACCTTTAAATCTTCTCCGGGTTCATAAGCACGATATTGAAAAAATTCGTTTCCCCTACCTTGCCTCAAGCTACGGTGGATTCCAGGCATTGCACCGTCCACGACCACGCGGGCAAGAAGAGACAAGTCATTAATCCGATTCAAATGAGTCGGACTGAGCAGCGAATCTTCCGCAGCTTTGGGCACCTTACAAAACCTACGCGGCTACGGAATCAAGCAAATGATCGACCACTTCATCAGAACCGATACCCTCTGATTCAGCAAAAAAGCTTGGGAGAATTCGATGGCGTAATGCAGACTTCGACATGACCTTAACATCCTCACTGGAAGCATTCGGTCGACCGTCCAATAACGCCCTTGCTTTCGCGGCCAGGATCAAAGCTTGAGCGGCTCGAGAACCAGCACCCCAGCGAACTCGCTTCCTTGTCCATTCATCACAAGAGTCCACCTCAGGTCTGGAAGCTGCAGTCAAACGAACGGCGTAGGAGACCACGGTCTCAGGAGCGGGTAATTGACGAGTCAATGACTGCAAAGATAAAATATCTTCTCCAGATAAAACGGGCTCCGGTTCAGGGCGTTCAAGCCCGGTGGTTTCCCCCACCATTTTAATTTCATCTTCGAGTGATAAATAGCGGATCACGGGATTTAAAAGAAAGCGGTCAAGTTGAGCTTCCGGCAGGGGGTAAGTACCTTCCAACTCGATAGGATTCTGAGTAGCCAAAACGAAAAAGGGAGCATCCAGGGGACGAGTCTGCCCGGAAACCGTAACCTGACGTTCTTCCATTGCCTCCAAAAGGGCCGCCTGAGTCTTGGGAGGGGTACGATTAATTTCATCGGCAAGCACGACATTGGAAAAGATCGGTCCAGGTGCAAAGCGGAAGCTCTTTCTTCCACTACTCGGGTCTTCGTCGACCACTTCTGAACCAACGACATCAGCCGGCATTAAATCCGGGGTGAATTGAATTCTCTTAAAATCCAAGCTTAAGCATTTGGAGACCGTCTTAACCAACAGGGTTTTACCTAAACCAGGAATCCCTGTGAGTAAACAATGCCCTCTGGCCAAAAGAGTTACCAGTAATTCCTCAATGACCTCATCTTGCCCAATGATTCCTTTTCGAATTTCGGAAAGCAATTGGTCTCGCGTTTGATTCAGTCGCCCCAAGGCGTCCTCGGCTTTTTCCTGTGTAATCATAATTTATATAGCTTTATGTAACCATTCGGTGGTTTGGGCAAACAACACTTGCGCCACATTTCCCTCAATCGGACAAATCAAAAAATCTTCGAGGCTCTTGATTTAATCTGCTTGGGTTATAGCCAGCAACCGATCCCATTCGGTTACAAATTTCTCCAAATGTTGCTTACCACCTGCAATTTCAGACTCTAAAAGTTGCCGAATCAAATCTTGCTCCGCTTGGTATTGCTCCCCATTTAACAAACCTGAAAAATGGGCCACTCTTGCCCACAAAAGGTGAGTTGTAAAAGCATCAAACTCATTGTAGGCCACAATTTCATCCAGTTTTCCTAGCAACCACATTTCCGCTACGGAATCACCACTTACATCAATCTTGCCAGGTATTCCACTTAAGGTAGCGGCTTGGTGCAAGGAAGGACGATCCCTAAATTGTCCCATGGCATCTGCCAGATCAATACTGTACTCTGAATTACGAGCATCAAAATAATCCACTCCTTCCCAAGGCTTCCCGGGCCTTTCGGAGAAGCCCAGACCGGGTAAACCATGTACAATCGCTCGTTGAACAATGATTGGCACATCGGCCTGAGCTGAATTGTAGCCAACCAGTTGAGGTTTCCGGCGCCCAACCGCGTTCATAAAACTTGTAAGAATTACTTTTTCGGAGGACTTGCTGGCATCATTCGGATCAACCGGCAAGGAAACGAGTTTCAAACTTGCCCTACCTCCTGGGAGACCCTCCCGCAAAATCCCCGCCAATGAGACAATTCTACATAGAATTGTTTTCAGGTAGGGTTGAAAATCTTTAGGATCACTCTCCTTCCGAGCCCCGGCCCACAAAGCTTCAAAAGCAGCCCGGGCCTCTTGTCCGGGTCCGCTTGCGGGTTCGGTGTGGTGGAGGATTTCCCCTGACTTTGGGTCAGGAATCCACTCAACATCAAAGGAAAATACATTGTCGGCTAAGGTCTTGAGCATAAGATTATACCTAAACCGCTAATCCCATACGGTGAGAAATGAAATCATCCGCATTTTCAAAGCCATCGGGAAAAGTTAAAATTTCCGCATTTTCTTCATCCACAAGTAAAGTATGCTCAAAGTGGGCAGATGGCATCCCGTCAACTGCAAGTGCAGTCCAACCATCTGCAGCCATACGTATTTGTGAACTCTTCATATTGACCATCGGTTCGATACAGATCGCCATACCCTTTTTAAACTTGGGACCAGTGCCAGTCTTGCCAAAATTTGGAATCTGGGGATCTTCGTGCAGAGAATGACCAACCCCATGCCCCACAAAATTGGTAATCACCGCAAACCCGGCTGATTCCACATGACTCTGAACGGCATGGGATACATCACCCACTCTGTTTTTGTGCAAAGCTTTCTTGATGCCTTCATACATTGACTCCTCAGTAACCCGGAGAAGTCTTTCGACTTCGGAAGAAATGTTTCCAACTGGAATCGTTCTGCAATTATCTCCGATCATTCCATCCTCTCGGATACAAATATCGACCGAAATAATATCTCCATCTTTTAAAACTCGGTTCTTCACACCAATACCATGGACGACTTCATCATTTACGGACAAGCAGGTGTAAGATGGAAAAATTCGATGCCCGGAGCGGTATCCTTTACAAGCACTTTTAACCCCAAAATCACTCATTATTTCTCCGCCAAGTTCATCAATCTCAAGGGTGCTCATCCCAGGTTTGACCGCAGCACACAAACGATCCAATATAGTAGCGGCTGAGCGGCTTGCCTTACGCATTTTCTGCTTATCTTTAAAACTTTTACAAATCACCAGACTTTCATCCCCGAAAAATCAGCTTCCTTCAACCCTAAAGCGCCAAATTCGTAAAGTTAAATTCAAACAAATTTCCGCAGGAAACCAATCAGCGGGATACCAAAGAGCAGTTGAATGAAGTGAAATAGCACCAGAGGAATCAACCAGTAAGAAAAAGATGCATTTGAGCCGTCTGATAAGATCTGAAGCATGGGGAGTCCCATGGCCAATGATTTCTGGGATAAGCAAAAAAGAATAGCCACTCTTCTTTCGAATGGTCGCTCCACGCACCGGCTCCATACCAGGGATAAAAGCACCAAAATAATCCATCCTGCTACCAATGGGAAAAGTAATTCATCCGCGGATTCAAGGCAAGTCTCCCGGCCTTCCATAGAGATGACCTGCCCCATCGAAAAGAAAACCAGGCATGATATCCCTACAGAGGGAAAGTATTTCAAATAACTCCCCCCATTTGAACGAACTCCTTTTTGCACGCTAGGGTGGAGAGACAAACGCCATCCTAAGAAGCAGGGCAGGAGGGTGAGAAGAAAAACTTTGGGAAAGACAACCGCCACCAATTCCATCCCTCCTGTTTCAATCAATTGAAGTTTCTCCTCTTGCAAACAGCCCCAAACCAAAAGTACTACCAATGGCGAAATCAGATTCGAGATCGTTGACTGCCCGAGAGCAAAATCAGCATCCCCATGTGCGTAACGAGTATAGACCACCGAGCTTGAAATGGTAGTGGGGAGAAAAGCCAATAGGATAAAAGCATCTAGCCAACCTGCTTCAAAAAAACCGAGGGAATAAGCAATAAGAACCATCAGTAAGGGACAGATAATAATCCCAACTTGAACCGCTAGTAATTTCAATGGGTTTTCGAATGCCCCGAATAACTTCTTCTTCTCCATCTTTAATCCCTGCAGGAAAAAAAGGATAAGGAGTACAAACTTACTCAGAAAACCACCTGCCCAGTCATTGAATCCATGGGCGATTCCCGGCCACTCCCATGCAGAATAAATCGCCAACACTAGTAAAGCGGCGAAACCGAATCCATTTGGAAAAACTCGCATCTCCCTTATTCCTGCGTTACAAAGTTAAATTTTACAAAATCAAAGTTTCATTCCTCATGGCTTCTACCATTAAATTATTAACCGTGGATGCTGCCGGCACCCTAATCCGGCCATGGCCATCGGTCGGCGCAGTGTATGCACAAACCGCTCGCGAACATGGATTGCAGGTCGATGATCAAGGAATTGATTCCCGGTTTTATCAGGTGTTGGGTCAGATGCAAAAGGACAAAAGCATCACCGGTGGAGAAGAAAAAGAATTTTGGAGGGCGGTGGTTTTCAAAACCTTTCAACCTTTCGGCGATCCGGACCAATTAGAACCGATTTTCGAAAAACTTTGGAACCTTTTTGCTACGGGAGATCATTGGCGGTTGAGTGAACACTCGGAATCTACACTGCATACTCTTCGTCAAAGAGGATATCGGATTGCCCTGCTTTCAAACAATGATTCCCGACTGCGCCAAGTCATCAAAGATCTCGATATCGAGGCACTTTTTGATGAAATTTTTATTTCTGCCGAAATTGGATTCGAAAAGCCAGATCCTGAAATTTTTAAATTTGTGGAAACCAAGATGGGTTTCCAACCCAAAGAGATTCTTCATCTTGGTGACAGTCACTCCAGGGATTTTGAGGGTTCCCAAGCTGCTGGCTGGTCCGCCCTTCTCTTTGGTAAACCCAAAATTGAAGAAGAACAAATCCATTGCTTTAGCGAACTTCTCGATCGACTCCCGTGATTAAAACCAGAGAAACCATTCCTCTTTCTGCACTAGATTCTCTGGGCTCCGAAAGCTTAGTAATTCGGGCAGATCCAAAAGGCTTAGTGGTGTATTTGGATTTTGAACCGGCTGCCATCCTGAATCGCCATAATCTGCAAGAATCCTTTGACCAAATCCGTCTAGCCCCGGAACCCTGCGACTTAAGTTTCAGCGGTTGGATTGGTTTCTTCGGCTATGAATTCCTCGCCGCCAATTTCAACATCCAGCTGGAATCAGCGATTGATCTTGCATTACCGGATGGCTGGTTTGCCCGCCCAAAATCAATCCTACACCTTACAATGGATAGCACCAGCATTGAATCTTTGATTCCCGAGCGCGAAAAGGAAATCAGATCAATTCTAAGTACAGCAACCAAGAGTAATTCGGTGAATTCTCTGGAGATCAAAGAACCCGCTCAATCCCTGACTTGTAATTTAGATTTCGGGCAGTACCAAAAGATCTTCGAACAAGCGAGAGAAGCCATACTCGATGGAGAAACTTATCAGATCAAGATTTCTCAACGCTTTGAAGCGACTGCTCAAATAAACCCCTTGCATGCTTTTGAAAAACTTCGCTTGAGCAACCCAGCCCCGGAAGCGTTTCTTTTGCAGACTCCCGATTTTTCCATCGTTAGCTGCTCTCCGGAAGTTGTGATTGAAAAGCATGGCAAGAAAATTTCCACCAGACCAATTGGGGGTACTTATCAAAGGGCTAACCCAGAACATGACGGGTCGGTTATTGAACGCTTTCTAAGAGATCCCAAAGAAGTGGCCGAACACAATATGCTCGTCGATTTAGAAAGAAACGACCTATCTGCTCTGTGTAATCCGGGAAGCGTACGAATTGAACGATTTCAAGAAGTAGAAAGCTATTCTCATCTTCATCATTTGGTGTCCACGATTTCAGGTAGCCTGCGTGAAGAATTAAGTTTGCGGGAAATCCTGCAGGCCATGCTTCCAGGAGGAAGTATTACAGGTTGTCCAAAGGCAAGAACGATGGAATGGATCGATCAACTTGAACCATGCTTCCGGGGTCCTTACACGGGTAGCTTTGGCACCCTTGAAGATTCGGGTGACATTCGCTTGAACCTGATCATTCGTTCGATGATTTCCTTGAATGCAAAATGTTACATCCAAGCTGGAGGTGGGATTGTGGTCGATTCCAACCCAGAATATGAATATAATGAAAACCGTATCAAGGCCCAGGCCCTGCTCGATCTCCTGAGATGATTTTGTTGGTTGATCACAAAGACTCCTTTACTCGCAACCTCGAACACTTACTTGCTCGATTTGATCAGGTAATCGTAAAGGATCGTCTCGATCTATCCGAACATCTTCTCGAATCTTCGACTTTAATTGTTCTCTCGCCGGGTCCAGGAAAACCGTCGGATTATCCTGAAACCCTTGAACTCGTTCGGAATCTAATCGGAAAGGTTCCCATCCTTGGTATTTGTCTTGGCTTCCAAATACTTTTGGAATTGGAGGGTGCCCGTATCATTCGCCAGTCTCAAGTTCTCCATGGGGTCTGCACAGAAATATCGACTGTGCCGGAATCGATTACTTATCAAGGCTTTTCTCAATCCATACAGGTCGCTCGTTACCATTCTTTGCAAGTTGACCCTTCTAGTTTATCCGCTTTACCAAACTCAATTAGAATGACCGCTCATGATTCGATTCGTAATGTACCCCTCTCTTTTGAGGATTTAAAAAGAAAACTCTTTGGCTTGCAGTATCATCCCGAATCCTTTCTAACGGAGGGAGGAAACAGATTAATCGAAAACATCCGGAATGCATGCGTGGACGAAATCGGGTAATCCCATCGAACATCCAAAGCCTTGGGGGGTCTATGGTGCTTTTAGCACTCTTCGAATTACAGGTGATTCTAAAATCTTATTCCAAAAAGATCACTTTGAACGCATTTATAATACCGCTCAATACTTGGAACTCCCCTGGGTGCCGGAACCGGATGAATTGAACTCACGGATCCAAACTACCCTTCCTCAACCCTCAACAGACCACGATCATTTATTGCGAATTTGCATCTTTGAAGATATTTTGGGCTTATCCTATCGCCCCGCACTCTCAGACGGCAATCCGGTGGAAGGTTGGCTACTTTCCTACCGCAGACCTGACCCAAGCGTCAAATGTACTGCTGAAAATGATCTCTACGGCACCTTGCATGAACTGGAAATAGAGAAAGAAGATTGGATCATTCACGACCCCAAAGATAATGAACTGCGAGAAACTGCTACTTCCAATCTCCTTTTTGTGCGGGATGGGAAATTAATGATTCCAGAAAATAAAATCCTCCAGGGAATCACTTTGCAAAAGATTTTACCCCTGCTGCATGAAAAATTTCCTATTTCCCGGGGAATCCCCAAAGATCAAGAAGTTTCTGAATTTGATGAAATCCTGCTTTGCGGAACCGGTAGAGGAGTCGCCCCCCTTATCGGGCTACCCGAACTGAGTTGGTCTAGCGGTGGAGAAAGCATCTTCTCAGAAATCCGATCGATTTATGAAACCTTAGTCGGATCGGACGATGCCAAAATTTAATTTCAACCAAACTCAACACCATCTCGAATTTCCAGCAGTTATGGGAATTCTAAATTTAACCCCTGACTCATTCAGTGACGGAGGGAGATTTGTTGACCCGGAGACCGCTTGTGATCACGCCCGCAGTATGGTTCAGGATGGTGCCCAAATTATAGACCTTGGAGCAGAAAGTACTCGGCCCGGGAGCTTACCAGTCAGCGAACAAGAAGAGCTGAGCCGTATCCTCCCGGTTCTTGAAAAACTTCCGAAAGATGAATTTATTCTGTCCCTCGATACCACCAAGCCTGCAGTGGCTCAAGCAGGACTCCAAGCTGGAGTGCATATTATTAACGATGTATCCGGTGGAGCAATTCCATTGCTTAACTTGGCAAGTCGCTACCAAGCAGGCTTTGTGGCTATGCACTGCCAAGGCGAACCTCAAACAATGCAAGAGAATCCCAATTACGAGGATGTCTGCCGAGAGGTTTTGGATTTTTTCAAAAGTAGAAAAGAAGAATTTGATAAGCTCCATCTTCCCCGCCTGTGGATAGACCCAGGTATTGGATTTGGAAAGACTCTTCAAAATAACCTTAGCTTAATGCGAAGACTCGAAGAATTTATCGATTCAAGCTGGGGAATCCTTATGGGTTCATCCCGTAAATCTTGGATTGACCTCCTATGTGATGCCCCGGAACCCATGGAGCGGCTCGGTGGTTCTCTTGCCTCGGCAGTCTCCGCGGTTTCCAAAGGGGCTGAAATTATTCGTGCCCATGATGTCCAAGAAACGGTTCAGGCTATAAAGGTATCAAAGATTCTCGCATTAAAAGATTAAGCTCATTATCATCCAATCCGCTATGGGTAAGATTATATTAGAAGGTATTGAAGTTATGGCCCGAATCGGGCTTTTGGAAGAAGAGCAATACGCTCCTCAAGATCTCCGCGTCTCCCTTGAACTCACTTACGATTTCGAAACGATTCGAGAATCCGATGAAATAACAAGTGGAGTTGACTATCGTGATCTTATCAGTTCCGTCCGGACCTTTTGTTCCTCCTATGATGGCAAGACCTTGGAACGCTTTGCTCACTTACTTGCCATTCGCCTCAAAAATGACTTCCCCATCCATCATGTAAAGCTGTCCGTGGACAAACCCCGATACACTAAAAAATTAGGCCTTCGTGAAATCCGTGTCGAAGTTGAACGATGAGATTTTCATAGGCTTGGGGGCAAACCTTGGCAGTCCGACTCAGACCTTTAGGCTCGCACTCGCTCTAATCGAGCGATTCGCACAAATTAACTCGGTTTCAAAACTTTATAAATCTGCACCCTTTGGGTATTCGGACCAACCTCCATTTAACAACGCGGTCGCTTCCCTTTCAACCTCCCTAGATCCAAATCAGTTACTGATCAGATTACAGCAGGTGGAGGGGGCACTGGGTAAAGAAGTTATCCATGAAAATGGACCCAGGCTTATCGACCTTGACCTTTTACTCTATCAAGATCAGGTCATGGAGTCCAAAGAACTAACCTTGCCCCACCCTGGAGTTCTTTCCAGGGACTTCGTCTTGCTGCCATTACTGGAAATCAATCCCTTACTCAGACACCCCTCATGGGGAGGGAAAACATTAAAATCTGCACTTCAAGAAATTGACCGGAAATATGTGCAGGATGATCCTGAAGATTGGAACCATCAAATATAAAAATGCGGACAAATGGCATGGACAAGAAGAAGGAAAAATCATTGCTTAAGGATTCCTGAAATTAATATTACCATGCTTTTTCGAATCACATCCTTTCTCATCTTTTTCACCTGCTCTGAAATCCTAGCTAAGCCTATCGATCTTTTCTTTGGTACAGGCGGTCGAAATTCAGAGGGAATTTATCATGCCACCTTTAATCCTGAAAATGGCAAGTTCACGCCTGCCAAACTTGCGGCTAAAATTGGATCACCTGGATTTCTAAGTATGCATCCAAATGGCCAGATCCTTTACTCACTTGGGCGATGGGATGGGAGTGCTGGCACCTTGGGCTACCGCATGGGATCCAAAGGAGAATTAAAGGAATTCACCCGAATGGCCTGCCCGGACGGAAGTGGGGCCCACATTGCAGTCCATCCAAGCGGAAGATTTCTTATCACCGCTCAGTACGGGGGTGGTTCGGTCGCCATCTTTCCATTAAACAAGGATGGTCACTTACAGAAACCCACTGTCATCGAGCACCAAGGTGGTTCCAAAGTAGTGGAAAGAAGACAGGAATCTCCCCACCCACACTGGACCGGATTTTCACCAGATGGAAAGTATGCCCTTATCCCTGACCTCGGGCTCGACCAGATCGTGATTTATAAAGTGGATCCGAATAAGCCTTCCCTTTCGAGCCACGGGTTCGCCCAATCCGTTCCTGGTGGCGGCCCCCGCCATATGCGTTTTTCCGTAGATGAAAAATTTATTTACCTGCTCAACGAACTGAGCCTGTCGGTCACTACCTTTGCCTGGGATGCCAGTAAAGGAACCGCAAAACGACTTTCCACCACTCCGGCAATTTCCGAGCAAGTCAAAGCCGGAGAATCTTTTAACTCCGCTGCGGAAATTCTCGTTCATCCTAGCGGATCATTCATCTACTCATCCAATCGTGGTCACGATACCGTCTCAGTCTACCAAGCCAACTCGAAGACCGGAAAATTAAAAGTGGTACAAGTTCAACCCGTGCGCGGGGCATTTCCGCGTAACATTAACCTTACTCCGAATGCCGACTGGTTACTCGCTGCCGGTGCGGACTCCAACACCGTGGCCGCCCATCGGGTTGATCCTAAAACCGGAAAACTGACCTACCAACGGGGATCCGTAATCAATGTACCCTCCCCCATTTGTATTCTGTTTGTCGAGTAGAATTCAGGCCAACCAGAGTTTCCGAAATTCTTGATCGGGGTCATAGTATTCGGCCTGCTTTTCAAGGTTGAAAGCACGGTTGGGCCGTGGGTCATTGCCGACTCCACCCAGATACATCCAGTTTCCGTAATTACTGCAAGGATCATAATCAATAAGGTGCTCCTCGAAGTGACGGGCTCCTGCCAGCCAGTCCTGCCCCAGATCATGCACGAGGTAGGACGCCACATTTTGCCGACCCCGATTGCTCATCCATCCGGTTTTGGCCAGTTCGATCATGTTGGCATTCACAAATGCATTGGGAGTTCTGCCTTCTTTCCAACGCTGAAAGGTTTTCGGATCCCCTAGGGTCATCTTTTCTTCGAAGTCCTTAATTCCATTTCGCTGAAAAATTTGGGCCCCATACCGGCGGGCCACAAAGCGAAAAAATTCACGCCAGAGCAGCTCGAAGAATAACCAGTAGGTACTTTCATTGGCCACCCGTTCGGATTCGTATTTTTTTATTTCCCAATAAACTTCCACCGCTGAGATACATCCAATGGATAACCAGGGGGATAATTTGCAGGAATAATCCGCCCCGACCATTCCGTTTCTGGTTTCCTTGTACTCTTTCAGGCAATCCCGCTCCCAGATCCATTGGTTCATCCATTTTTTTGCCTCCTTGGCACCGCCCCGAAAATCTAGGACTGCCCTTTCGTCAGTAGAATATTCTTCAAAACCGAGCGAGGTGAGGGTGGGAAGTTCTGTTTTTGTCTCCCAGGAACAAGCCATACTTCTGGGCGGTGGAAAAAGACTACGAATCTGCATTTCCTTTTCCACTTTCCGTCGAAAGGAACTGAACACGGCAGGTAAATCGTTGAGGGCGAAGGGAAGATCACATTCTTCCCATATTCCTCTACCACCCGAGAGAATAAGATTGATCTGATCGGCAAGCAGATGTTCCTGCTCGATTTCCTCCCAGGCGTCCTCTTTTTGGGCGTAACAGCGATCGGCCCCATAGCTTTGCAATATCCTCGGGATTTCATTCACTGCCCGACCCTGGATAAACTCCATGGTTCCACCCAGCTCTTGGATATCACCTTCGAGTTCGAGCAGAGATTCGAGGATGAATTTCGCCCGAATCGAACCCATTCTGCTAGGTTCTGCCATTGAGTTCCAAGTTCGAGGTTCCAGAAAATAAACGCAGAGCACTTCATCACACTCATCCAATGCACGCGTAAGTGATTCATTGTCAGCCAGACGTAAATTATTCCGAAACCATACAATTCCTTTTTTCATGAGTTTTCTATTTTGGAAGCAAACCGGAAATTCTCAATTTCTCGGTCTTTTCAACAATCTGCTTGCTGTTCTTTAATAATAGACTCCGCGGTCAAACGGCCCGATTTCATCGCTGCATCAATCGAAGGTAGTCCAAAATAATCACCACATCGATAGACCCCAGTTAAGGCTGGCTTTGGGCTTGGATGATTCGGGCAGGAAGGCACTGCCTTTCGAATTCGGTATCCCTTCAAATATTTCCAACCCTTCACTTTGCCCCCAAACCATTGACTCAACTGTTTCGTGGCTTGCCGGGCGATTTCTTGCAATCCCAACTCTTTTTCCCCAATCACGCTTACGGAGGCAAGGGCCTTTCCATCTGGTGCACAATCACAAAGGGTACTGACAAAGGTGAGGTTATTGATGGGCCCCTCCCCGGAGCCATCCAGGTAAAGAATGGGTTCATTACTGGGCAGATCGGCAAGAGGAAGAGAGAAATACAGGCAATCCACCGAGTTCCAATTCGCTTCCTTCTCATCCAAGCCCAGGAGTTGATTAGCATGAAAATCTTCCGTGGCCAAAACCACCCCCTTTCCCGTCCATTTTCTCCCGTCTGCTGACTCGACCGACTCCGCATTCACTTTGGAAATTTCAGTTTCCAGCAAAATATTTTCCTTGGGTAATTGCCCTGCTAATTGACGGGGTATCTCTCCGATTCCTTTTCGGGGCAGAACCGTATCTCCCTGGGAAAAGAAACGAAAGGTTTCCTCAAATTTCCGGATCGTGGTACTCAGTTCATTTTCCAAAAAAACTCCCCGCATGAAGGGCTTCCAGAACCGGTCGATCATCGAATCTCCAAAACCCATTTCACGTAACCCAGTAAGGGTGGTGCATACATCCGGCATTGACTTGGATGAAAGTAGCCTCAAGCGCATCAGCCCGACTCTCAATTTATCCCCGAAGGATCCAATCGGGGTAAGTAATGATTTCACCCCGTCCATTGGGTGCCGAAATGGATCCGCCACCCGATGGAAATGATTCTCAAACCAGACCTTGGACCCCGGATAACATGCTCCAAGCTCAAGTTTTTCATAATCCAAAAACCTTTGAGCTTCCGGATACGCGGTCAATAACACCTGAAATCCACGATCGAATCGGTAGCCATTCACTTCGTCCGTTCGGACTCGTCCTCCCACATCATTCCCACGATCAAATATCACAAAAGGGATTCCTGCTCGATGAAAAGTAACTGCACAAGCTAACCCTGCCATGCCGGCACCGACAATAAGTATCCTGGATTGATTACTTTGGTTTTTACTTGGATTGGAATTCATTTTCCAAAGGCAGGAATGGGCTTAGGAATTCCGAGCTTTTTTTAGGCCTCTGAGAATAAGTTTCTTAGTCAGGCGCGAACCAAGAATGGGGTCGACCCCATGCCCTTCAAATTCAATACTGATCACGCCTGCAAAATCGGATTCATACACAATCTTGAGCATTTTATAGTAATCGGTGTGGGTTTCATTTCCTTCTCAGTCAAATTGGAGGGCCTTGGCACAAACAGCAGGAGCAAAAGGCAAAGTCTTTTCGACCGCACCGTAACGGTCATAGGATCCAAAATTATTAAAGTCGGGTAGAATACCCGCATGGGAATGATCCAGTTCTTTCATCACCGCAAGTAACCAATCGGGGTTCTGGGAATTTCGTCCGTGCGGTTCAATGACCACTTTGACCGGAGTATCCTTTGCATATTCGCACAACCGTCCGACCCCGTCGACTGCTCTTTCCAAATTTTCTTTTGGATCACCACCCATTCGGCAGTTCACCCGGATGGCAGAGCATCCAAGATGGGCGGCGCAATCAATCCAGGCCTTGTGAAGATCGACCGCTAAATCACGTTCCGATTTCTTTTCATGATCCAGTTCATGTTTTTCATCCACAAGGATGAGGACATTTTGAATCCCCTCCGCTAAAGTTCGCTTTTTAAGCTCAACCACAAATTTTTTATCCCTATGCTTTCCCTCAAAAGGTCGGCTCCAATATTCAACATGTTCAATTTCCAGTTCTTTTTTTACAAATGCCGGATAATCCAGGTGCTTAAGTTTCCCGCTTCGTAACAAGCGGTTGAATGTATATTCCTGAATCCCAATTTGAAAGCGTTTTGAATCACTCTTCTCCTGAGAAATTCCGTAATGGAGTGGAAGTCCCAGAGATCCCATTGCTAAACTTTGTAAAAAAAGTCGCCTGTTTTGAATTTTCATACTTTCATTCTGCTCTTAACCACCAAAAAAGAAAGCCCGAATCGTAAAAAATATTTTGCCCATTATCCTAAGATTCCTAATACTTAAGTATTATAAAAATTCTATTTTTGTGAACCTCCCTTCAGTCATTTGTTTCTTCTTTTTGCTTTTGCCCTCTCTCCTTTCGGCAAAAATTGACTTCGTCCATCAGGTAATGCCCATTCTGAAAAAGAATTGTGCGGAATGTCACACCGATGGAAAAAAGAAAGGTGGTTTATCTATTAACACACGGGCTGAATTCCTCGCTGGCGGAGAAAATGGGGAAATGGCGGTACCGGGAAAAATTGAAGAAAGCTGGTTCCTCGAACTCGTAGCATCCGAGGACTTGGATGAAAGAATGCCGCCCAAGGGTCCGGGTGTCGCCAAGGAAGAAATTGCCATTCTTCGCCAATGGGTAAGCGAAGGAATGACTTGGGAAGAAGGCATCACCATGGGATCATCCGGATGGGAACCCAAGTTAAAACCACGGGTGGTCAGTCTTCCCCAAGCACTTAATAATCGAAACCATCCAATTGATCGTATTCTGGATCACTATCACCGGAATCAAGGCATGCCACCCCCCTCCCCCACATCGGATCGGATTTTTGCCCGCCGGGCCTTTCTGGATCTGGTCGGAATTTTACCCACACCCAAGGAATTAAATGAATTCCTGAACGATTCGGCGCAGAATAAAAAACACAAACTGATTCATCATTTATTGTCCCGGGAGATTGCTTATGCGGATCACTGGCTTACTTTCTGGAATGATCTATTACGAAATGATTACACGGGGACTGGATTCATCACCAAAGGAAGAACTCAGATTACCACCTGGCTCTATTCATCCCTGAGAGCAAACATGCCCTACGATCAAATGACTCGCGAATTGATTGATGCCAAGGAAGATGCGGCCGGTTTTATTAATGGAATTAAATGGCGGGGAAATGTAAATGCCAGCCAGACCCGTGATATGCAATTCGCTCAGAATGTCTCTCAAGTTTTCCTTGGAATCAATATGAAATGCGCAAGTTGCCATGACAGTTTTATTGACCGTTGGACCCTTCAGGAATCTTACGACTTGGCAGCTGTCTTTGCAGAAGAAACCCTTGAATTGGAACGCTGCGATGTGCCAACCGGGAAAATGGCCACCCCACGCTGGATGTTCCCCGAGCTTGGCCAGATCGACCCCAAGGCTAAAAAGAACGAGCGGCTTAAACAATTAGCTAACTTAATGACCCATCCGGAAAACGGTCGATTTACCCGTACCATTGTAAACCGGGTCTGGGCCCAGTTAATGGGACGGGGCATCGTTCATCCAGTGGATGCGATGCACACTAAACCATGGAATGAGGACCTTCTCGATTTCCTTGCCGTTCAATTTGCCAAGGATGGATATGACCTAAGAAAGTTTCTCAAATTCGTAATGACCTCTGAGGCATATGGATCACAAAGCGACCGGTTAAAAGAAGAACCCGGA
>Ga0213863_10000434_pt1 | contig 31908 bp, 31 predicted proteins | sample PICome_8_FD_160128 | JGI IMG/M metagenome (GOLD analysis project Ga0213863, IMG submission 160128) | Coastal seawater microbial communities near Pivers Island, North Carolina, United States - PICO497 | ecosystem: Environmental > Aquatic > Marine > Coastal | place: USA: North Carolina... | reverse complement strand
GTGTAACTGTAGGTTTCGTTGACACATTAAAATCTGAGGTAGGTGATGATACTCAAGAAGTAGTATTTCAGTTAGGAGGAAATTTTTAAAATGTTTAATTATAAATATATATATCTAGGGTTGATTTTTTTAATGTCTTCATTTTTATCTAATTCAGTATCAGCTGAACTTAAAATGGGAATTGTGAACTTAGATAGTTTATTTAAAGAAATCCCTATTTATCGTGAATCTCAAGAAAAAGTTAAAAAACAATTTGATCCAAGGGCTAGAAACTTAAAAACTCTTGAACAAGAATGGAGTAACTTAAATGATGATTATCTTAAAAATGAAGCTGTAATGTCAGAAAAAGAAAAGAATGCTCTTGTTAAAAAAATACAAAATATTGAAAATAAATTCAGAACTGGACAAGAAAAAATACAAGCGGATCTTCAAAAGGTTCAACAAGAAGAATTATCTAAAATTAGAGCAATAGTTGAGACTGCAATCAATGATTATGCTGAAGAAAATGACTTCGATATTATAATTCGAGCTGATGGTACAACATTGTATGCAAAAAAATATATAAATATTACTCAAGAGATTATCTCTAAACTTCAATAATGAAGCTCAAGAAAAAATATTCTTTACATGAAATTTCTAAAGCTTATAAATGCGACCTAAAAGGAGATGGGTCTCTAGAGATTGATTCAGTTTGCAGCTTAGCTAATAGCAAAAAAAAATCTCTATCATATATATCTGACATCAAATATTTATCATTAATTGATTATTCTAATATAGATTGTCTAATTACTAACAAAGAGATTAGCTCTTTAGTTGATAGTAAAAAACTATCCTTAATTATACATGAGAACCCACTTTTAGTATTTACTAAATTAATAAATGATTCTCTTGATCTTTCCAAAAGTTCATTATTCTCATCTGTCCTTAAAACTGATCTCATTTCTAGTAATACATTAATAGGTAATAATGTATCAATTGGCAGCAATGTCTCAATTGGCGAAAACTGCATTATTTATCCAAATAGTACTTTGTATGATGGAACAGTCATAGGTAATAATGTTGTCATCCATTCTGGAGCAGTAATAGGCTCAGATGGCTTTGGATTGGTTCAAGATGAAGGTAAGTGGATAAAAGTTCCACATATAGGTAATGTTGTTATTAAAAATGATGTTGAAATTGGCGCTAACACAACTATTGATAGGGGTACTCTTGACAGCACGGTTATATCAAATAATGTAAAAATTGATAATCTTGTACATATTGCTCATAATGTATTCATTGGAGAAAATACAGCTATTGCTGCTTGCGTAGGAGTTGCTGGAAGCACTTCAATTGGGAAAAACTGTACCATAGGGGGTGGCTCAGGAATAAATGGACATATCAAGATTGTGGATAATGTTCATATTCATGGAATGACTATGGTTACTAAATCAATAAACAAAGAGGGGATGTATGCTTCTGGCACAACAGTTGAACCAGTTGCTACATGGAGAAAAAACCAGGCCCGATTTAAAGAATTAGATATTCTGGCAAAAGCTATTAAAAAAATAACATAATAATTGGAGCATACATGAGCAATAATGATATACAAAACTATTTACCACATAGATACCCATTCCTTTTGATTGATAAAATCATAGATTTCAAACAGCATGATTATTTAATAGCTCAAAAAAATGTTAGTAACAATGAACCTTTTTTTCAGGGTCATTTTCCAGGGTACCCTGTTTTCCCAGGTGTTCTAATTCTAGAGGCTATGGCACAAGCTACAGCATTACTTGATTTCAAAAGTAACGAGAGACCAAAAGATAATTTATTATATTATTTTGTCGGAATAGACAAAGCAAGGTTTAAAAAACCAGTTGTTCCAGGTGATATCTTAGTGATAGATGTGAAACTTAATCAGAGTAAAAGAGATGTACATAAGTTTAGCGCCACCTGCAAGGTTGATGAAAAAATTGTTTGCTCCGCAGAACTAATAGGCGCTGTTAGGGAGAAAGAATGATTCATCCAACTGCTGTTATATCTAAATCAGCTGAAATAGATTCATCTGTAAAGATTGGACCTTATTCTATTATTCATGATAATGTCCAGATTGATAGCTCTACCGTGATTGAGTCTCATGTAGTAATTAAAAATCATACAACTATAGGAAAAAATAACCATATTTATCAGTTTGCATCCATAGGCGAAGATCCTCAGGATCTTAAATTTAAAGGAGAGGATTCTAAATTAATTATAGAAGATAATAATATCTTTAGAGAATACTCTACAATTAATCGTGGTACCGCAACAGGTATTAACAAAACAACTATAGGTTCAAATAATCTATTTATGGCATACACACATGTTGCCCATGATTGTGTTATTAAAGATGATTGCATACTGTCTAATGCTGCATCTCTAGCTGGACATGTAACTTTGGGTAAAAATGTTTCTTTAGGAGGTTTCACATTGGTACACCAATTCTGTGATATTGGAGACTATGCGTTTAGTGGTCTAGGAACTGTGATATCTAGAGATGTTACACCATTCACATTAGTTGCTGGTAATCATGCGCAAGCATATAAAATTAATACAGCAGGTTTAAAAAGAAAAGGGTTCTCAGAAGAGGTAATTAAATCATTAGAAAAAACATTTAAGTTATTTGTTAAATCTAAATCAAATAGATCACAAGTTCATGAATCTTTTAAGAAACTAAATATTAACTGCCCAGAGGTCGATTATTTTATTGATTTTGTAAACAGCAGTGAAAGAGGTGTAACTAGATAACTACTGTATCATTTTTTCTGCTAGATCAGCCAGGTTTTTAGCAGCACCTGGTTGCAAGCTATTTCGTACTTCGCTATATCCTAATTCCATTTCATTCCTATACTTGTCATCTTTGTCTATTTTTTGTAATTCAACCATAACTTGTACCTCATCATTATAATCAGGCTGTATGAACTCTTTTACTATTGGTTTTGAACCCAATTTTTCTCCAAGGATTAAATTCACCAAGCCAATATATTTTACTCTAACCATACTTTTCATAATAATATAAGTCACAAAAGCAAGCCTATACATAATTATCATTGGAATATTTAAAAGAGCTAATTCTAGAGTAATGGTACCTGATGCTGTAATTGCTCTTTTGCAGTTTTTTATTTCTTCAATATTCTTGCCATCAGCAAGTGTTTTTTCCCAGCCTTTTGGTAGAAGACTAAGAATTTTTCTTTTTGCTGTATTATTTGAATAAAATATTTTAATATTCTTATCCATTACATTTTCATCTTTAGATAACTTTATGCAGTTCAACATAACATGTAAATTATTTTTAATCTCTGAGTCTCTGCTACCAGGAAATATACCTATATCAATTTTTTTTGCATGATAATCTATAGTATTAACTTTAAATTTAGAGTCATCAGCAAGGGGATGTCCGACATATGTAACATTATCAGTATATCTTTTAAAAAGTTTCTCTTCGAACGGAAATACAACAGCTAGATGATCAACTGCTTTTATAATTTTTTCAATACGCTTCTCTCTCCATGCCCATACTTGAGGTGCTATATAAAACAAAACTTTTATACCTTTTGATTTTGCATAATTAGCTATTTTTAGATTAAATTCCACATAATCTACCAAGATTATTAAATCAGGCTTTATTTTATCAATATGTTTATATGCTATATTCAGTGCTCTTAGAATTTTATTGTATTTTGATATTACTTCAATTATTCCTACAACTGATATTTCTTCTGAATTATATATTATCTCTGCACCAGTTTTCTTTATTTCAGTCTGACCAATTGCTGAGAACTTTATTTTTGAATTAAGAGACTTATGCGCTGCTATATATTTAGCTGCATGTTGATCACCAGATGACTCTCCCGCAACTATAAATATTTTTTTTTGTTTCATCATTTATATTTATTAATAGCTTCTACTATTTTATTGAAGCTAATTTTATCTAATTCTGGATAGATTGGAATTGAAATACACTCTTTTGTGATTTTACTAGTATTAGAAAGATTATATTTATAATTAAATTTTTTAAATGCTTTTTGCTTATATATTGGTACAGGATAATATATTCCATATGGGATACCATGATTCTCTAAATGAGATATAAACTTCGCTCTACTTTCAACTCTTAAGGTAAATTGATTATAAACATGATAGCTATTTTCACTCTGATAAGGGACTTTAACTTTTTTATTGTCAATGAACTTTTTATAATTTTCTGCTATTTTTATTCTAGATTTATTTAGTTTATCAATTATTTTAAGTTTTGTGAGTAATATAGAAGCTTGGATTTCATCAAGTCTAGAATTATAGCCAATGTATTCATGAATATTTCTTACTAACCCACCATGATTTCTTAGTTTTTTAAGCATCTTAGATTTTTTTAAGCTATTTGTAACTATCATGCCCCCGTCTCCTGCACAACCAAGATTTTTTGTAGGAAAAAAACTATAACATCCAAGATCGCCAAATGTTCCAGTATGCTTACCACTATATTTTGCGCCAAAAGACTGCGCACAATCTTCGACTAATGAAATCTTATTTTTTCTGCATATGTTTTTGATTTTAGTTATTTCGCAAGACTGTCCATATAAATGAACTGGCATTACTGCTTTAGTTTTCTTGCTGATAAGATTTTCTATTAATTTATAGTTAATATTGAATGTATGAGGATTAATATCAGCAAATACTGGTTTAGCGCCTACTAATGCTATCACTTCTGCTGTTGCAAAATAAGTAAAAGGTGTTGTGATAACCTCATCGCCTTTGCCAATATCAAGTGCTCTTAATGAGAGCAGTAATGCATCTGTGCCAGAGTTACATGATATTGCATATTTCACACCAACATATTTTGCAAAATTTTCTTCTAATAACTTAACATTTTCACCAAGTATGTACTGACCTGAGCTCAAAATGTTTGTTATATTTTTATTAACTTCTTTGGCAATAGTCTTATATTGTTCTTTTAAATCAAATATTTTAATTTTATTCATAATAATTTAGAAATCATAGTAGCTGTTTTAACAGCATTTAATCCCTGTTTTCCATCAACCAGAGGCTTATCTTTACCGATACATGATAGTATGAAGTTATTAATTTCATCTTTCAAGGAATCTGCTTTTTCATATGTAAAATCTGTATAATTAAATAAACCATTTTTTGACTTTGATGTCTTGTTATACCTTTTTATACTAGAATTCATAAAATCTACAGAATAGTATTTATCTTTTTCGAATATCCTTACTTTTCTTTCGTTTTTCTGACTAATCCTACTAGCAGTTAAATTAGCAACTGCGCCACCTTCAAACTCTATTCGAACATTAGCAATATCTGTGCTATCTGTGATTATTTTTTTACCAAAGGCAGAAATCTTTTTTATCTTGTCTTTTATTAGACTGGTCACTATGTCAATATCATGTATCATCAGATCGAATATCACATTCACGTCTGTTGATCTTGGGTTAAATTTAGCCAATCTATGAACTTCAATAAAAACTGGATTTTTTACATCTCGGCTTAGTTTTTTCATCACAGGATTGAATCTCTCAAGATGTCCAGCTTGAAGTATAACATTGTTCTTTTGTGCGAGTAATAATAATCTCTCGGCTTGAAGAACTGTCTGAGTCATAGGTTTTTCAATAAGTACATGTTTTTTATTAGATAAAAAATATTTAGCTATATCATAATGAGATGATGTAGGAGTGACAATCGAAACTGCATCGATATCATTCACTACATCTTTATAATCATCAGTAATTGCTACATTTTTAACAATATTGAGGTTCTTATTTTTAAGATTATTATCTACAACCCATTTAGTTATACAATTTTTATGGGATAGAAATTTCTCTAGATGAAATTTGCCTAGATAGCCAACACCAATTAGGGCAATATTAATTTTATTTCTTTTCATATGAAGTATTGGGTTATATTTTTTGTTATATTTATAATATCTCAATTATATATAGTGAACTAGTTATGACAAGTCAAATTTTTGCTGGTGTAGATGAAGTTGGCAGGGGTTGTTTGGCTGGCCCCGTAGTATCTGTTGCTATTATTTTAAATGACACAATAGATAAATCATTGATGATAGACTCTAAGAAGCTTACTCAGAAACGTAGAACTGAGCTTTCAGGCTATATACTTAAGCATACAAGGTCAATAGGTCTAGGTGTGTGCGATAACCATATAATTGATAGAATAAATATACATAATGCGACATTAAACTCAATGAAATAGGCTATTATTAATTTAGATGTAGCCCCAAAATTAGTATTTATTGATGGTAAATTTGCCCCAGATATAGATATAAATTGTGAGTGTATAATTCGTGGAGATGAATTAAAAGCTGAAATTTCAGCCGCATCAATTATGGCAAAAGTTATAAGAGACAATGAAATGATAGCATTGGACAGAAGACTTCCAGTTTATGGCTTTAAAAATCATAAAGGATATGGAACTATTGAACATAAGACAGCAATTGCTAATTTTGGGCCATCAATTTATCATAGGTTTAGCTTTGCACCATTGAGTAAATAAATGAAAAGAATATTCACACAATTACATCTTCATTCATCATATTCTCTAAGTGATAGCACAATTAATATTGATAGATTAATTAAGACAGCTAAAAAAAATAAACTCAAATCATTAGCTATCACTGATAAGCTTAATATGTTTGCCGTTATTAAGTTTTATCAAAAATGTATTGATAATAAAATTAAACCGATTATAGGCTGCGAAATACCATTAAAGAATATTATCTCAAATAAACGAGAAGGAACTATTATTGCTTTATGTAAAAATTACTTAGGTTATAAAAATCTAATAAAACTACTCTCTGAAATACATTTAGAAAAAAAAGTAAACGAAAACCCTGCTGCTACAAAAGCTCAACTAGGAAAGTATAACGAAGGATTAATAATCCTCACAGGTGGAAGAAAAGGTCTTTTGGGAGAAAACTTATTAGTTGATGATTTCCATGATAAACGCATACTCTTGCAATCACTAAAAGATATTTTTTCTGATCGATTATATCTTCAAATTGATCGTATCAATGCGAATAATGAAGAGATATATAATAATAAGATTATAAATATTGCTGAAGATTTAAATCTGCCACTTGTTGCTACAAACAATGTCTTGTTTTTGGAAAAGCAAGATTTTGATGCTCATGAAGTTAGAGTATGTATTAATAAAAAAATAAAGATAGATGATAGAGCCAATCAAACTGAATTTACAGATGACCAATTCTTTAAATCAGAAGAAGAAATGACATCTGTTTTCAAAGATTTACCTGATGCCATGCAAAATATTTCAGAAATTATTAAAAGATGTAATATTCATATACCTTCTGATACATACCATCTACCAAAATTTAATACACCTGATAATAGTGATATTGATACCTATTTCGATCAGAAGGTAAAGTTGGGTCTTAGTAATATCATTCAAAATAATAATATCAAAGAGACAGATGTATACTTTAAACGACTGCAGCTAGAGACAGATGTGATAAGAAAGATGGGTTTTGTTAGTTACTTTTTAATTGTACATGAATTTATTGATTGGGCAAAAAAGCAATCCATACCTGTTGGCCCAGGAAGAGGGTCGGGAGCTGGCTCTCTAGTAGCATATGCACTTGATATTACCTCTATAGACCCTATCAAACATAATCTATTATTTGAGAGATTCCTTAATCCTGAACGTATATCTATGCCTGATTTTGATATTGATTTTTGTATGATTAATAGACAAAAAATAATTGATCACATAACAGAATTATATGGTGAAAACAAAGTATCACAGATTATTACATATGGATCACTAGCTGCTAGGGCTGTTATAAGGGATGTCGGAAGAGTTATGGGAATGGGTTATACTTTTGTCGATAAGATTGCAAAGATGATACCTTTTAGTGTAGGTATAACAATTGATGATGCGCTTAAGCAAAATAAAGATCTCAAAAAAGAATATGACTCGAATGATGAAATCAAGAACTTAATTGATACATCAAAAAAATTGGAAGGACTTCCTAGAAATGTTGGAAAACATGCAGCTGGTATAGTGGTTGCACCAAATCAAATTGATGACTTCATTCCTTTATATAGAGTTGAAGAAAGTGATGAAATAGTCACTCAATATGATAAAGATGATATAGAAAAGCTAGGGTTAGTTAAATTTGATATTCTAGGCTTAAGAACCCTCAGCATTATAGATAGAGCTATTAAGACAATTCATATAAAACATGGGGACATTAAAATATCTCATGAGGAGATAACAACCCCTGATAAAAAAGTTTTCAAGTTACTTCAAAGTAAGCTTACAACTGGTGTTTTCCAGCTAGAATCATCTGGAATGAAAAGATATATGGAAAGATTAAAGCCTGACTGTTTTGATGATATTGTTGCCTTGGTAGCTTTATATAGACCAGGCCCATTAGGAACTAATATGGTTGATGACTTTATTAGTAATAAACATGGAAAAAAAATTGACTATGAACATCCATTATTAGAGCCAGTTTTATCTGAGACATATGGCTTGATATTATATCAAGAGCAAGTTATGGAGATATCCAGATCTCTTGGAGGATATTCGCTAGGAGAAGCTGACTTGTTACGAAGAGCAATGGGCAAGAAGAAAAAAGACGAAATGGAACAGCATAGAAAGCAATTTATTGAAGGAGCTAAAAGTAAAAATATTCCTGTTACTGTAGCTAATTCGATCTTCTCTAAAATGGAAAAATTTGCTGGTTATGGGTTTAATAAATCACATTCAGTTGCCTATGCATTTATCTCGTATCAAACTGCTTTTTTAAAGACTTACTATACTTCTGAATTTCTCTCTGCAGCTTTATCATCTGATATGGATAATACTGATAAGGTTATTTCATTAGTTGATGCGAGTATAGAAATGGGTCTTTCGATCATTCAACCAAATATTAATACATCTGATTTCAATTTTTTATCACTTGATGATAAATCTATACTATTTGGCTTGGGTGCTATCAAGGGAGTCGGATATAATGCTGTAGAGCATATAATTGCTGAGCGCAAAAAAAATGGTCAATTCAAAAATATTTTTGATTTTTGCGAGAGAATTTCATTAAACACTATTAATATTGGTACTTTGGACTCTTTAATATATTCTGGTTCGTTTGATTGTCTTAATGAAAGTAGATTATCACTAAAAAATAATTTAGATAAGGCTATTAAGTATGGTCAACAGAAACAGAATACTAAAAATATGGGTCAACACGAATTGTTTGAAAATAAGTCAGAATCATTTTCCGCTGCAATGATCAATAATAATATAGAAGTTAAAAGAGAAACCATTGGAAGCAGATTGAAGTCATTTAATTTAGAAAAAAAAGTTCTAGGTTTCTATCTAACCGGACATCCTGTTAATGAGTATCAAGATGAAATTCAGTCAATGTCTATTAAAAATATTAACTCATATTTTGATAGTCTTTATAAAAACTCTAATGATGATTTTAGTGAACTAGCAACAGTTTGTGGCGTGATTATAAACAGTCGTATACAAAGAATGGGACAAGATAGATTTATAAATATCCTCACTATTGATGACTCTACGCATCGATTAGAAATTATTGTGTATCCAGATATTTATGAAAAATATCAGAGCTTAATTAAAGAAAATGAAATTCTATTTATCTCCGGAGTTATTGCAATGGATGAGTATAATGGAGACTTGAGTATGAAAGCAAATAAGATAATTGATCTAGATTCTGCTAGACAGCAATATTCGAAAGAAGTTGAAATATTTTTGTCTTCAGAATTTATCAATGACAAAACACTTGCCAAGGTAGTTAATCTCCTTGAGCCTCATAAAAATGGCAAATGTCCTTTAACCATAAAATGTTTAAGTCAAAAACATATCGTCCCACTTAATCTTGATCAGGAATGGTTCGTGAATCCTTCATCAATGCTTATAAACAACTTATCAGATTTACTTGGAAAAGAAAATATTATCGTTAAATATCAGTAGTTATGGTATATTGATTGACATAAAATATTATAAAAATGAAAGAATTTAATCCTAATTATTTAGATTTTGAACAACCTTTGCTTGAACTAGAAGCTAAAATTAAGCAATTGAAAAATGATCCTGAGAGAACAGCTAAAAGCGAGGCTGCAGTCATCAAACTTGAGAAAGATTATATTGACCAAACAACTAAGATATTTAGTAGTTTATCAGACTGGCAGATTTCTCAGTTAGCGAGACATCCTCTGAGGCCGTATACATTAGATTATATCCCTAATTTATTTACCTCTTTTGAGGAACTTCATGGTGATAGAATGTTTGGAGATGATCCTGCCATAATATCTGGTATAGCAAAGATCGATGAGTTCGATTTTATGTTTATTGGCCATCAAAAAGGTCGTGATGCTAAAGAAAAAGTAAAGAGAAACTTTGGCATGCCAAAACCCGAGGGTTATAGAAAAGCACTTAGAGTCATGAAACTTGCTGAAAAGTTTAATCTACCCATTATTACATTTATTGATACACCCGGCGCATACCCAGGTATAGATGCTGAGTCTAGAAATCAAAGTCAGGCTATTGCTGAAAACCTTTATGTAATGTCTAATCTTAAAGTCCCAATTATATCAGTAATAATAGGAGAGGGAGGATCTGGTGGAGCATTGGCGATAGGTGTATGTGACAGACTAGGGATGTTGCAAAATAGTATTTATTCTGTCATTAGTCCTGAAGGTTGTGCATCGATACTTTGGAAAGATGCAAAAAAAGCCGAGCTAGCTGCAGATGCCCTCTGCATAACAGCATCCAAACTATTAGATTTTAAACTGATAGACACTATTATTCCTGAGCCATCAGGGGGTGCTCATAGAGATTATGGCGCAATGAGCTCATCATTGAAAATGAATCTATTATCTATGCTAACTGATATAACAAGCATAGATATTGAAGAATTATTATTTAAACGAAAACAGAAACTTGAGTCATATGGAAAATTTGAAACAGTCTGATCTAATTTCTTTTTGTCGTAATCAACTTTCCAAGCATACTGTAAAAAAAATTCTATTAGCATATAGTGGGGGTCAAGATTCTTCGGTTCTATTAAATTGTCTTCATAAAATTAGTTATGATAAATCGATTTCTCTTAGAACTATCCATGTTAATCATGGACTATCACCCGAAGCAAAAAAATATGAAGAACATTGTAAATCTGTTACTGATCAGCTAAATATACCTCATGAGACTATTATGATAGAAGTTGATTCTATGTCAAATATAGAGGAAAGATGTCGTTTGAAAAGATATGAAGCTCTAGTGAGAAGTTGTCAAGATGATGAAGTGATTATTACAGGTCATCATGAAGAAGATCAAGTTGAAACTTTTTTACTAAGACTTATACGTGGTTCTGGCGCAAGAGGCCTATCCTCAATGAAGGTGATTTCTTGGTATAATAAAAAAATGATATTTAGACCTTTTTTAAAAGTATCAAAGTTAAGAATAGACGAATACTGCTTAGACAACAGTATCTCTTTTATTGAGGATTTATCTAATAAAGATATTCTTTTTGATAGAAACTTTATTCGCAACACAGTTATTCCGATGATTAAAATAAGATGGCCTTCATTTAATAAAAATATTGTTAATAATATTAATATTCAGGAGATACAATCTCATTTTATTACAGATAGTGTACGCAAGATCCTATGCACATTATATCTGGATGATCATAACAAATTGTCAGTCTCTAAATTAAATACTGAAAAACTATATAACAAAATCATTATTATTCATGAGTGGGTATTTATGCAAAGTAGTATAAGTTTGAATCTAAAGCAAATTTCTGAAATCCTAAAAATATTGGAGACAAATAATGACTCAAATCCATTATTTTCTCTTAACAAAATTGAAGTAACTAAAAAAAGGGATATTCTTGAGATTTCCATCACTAAAAGCTAATATACTCAATATTAGTGTGTAATTTATATATTTTTTCTATGATTTCGTCTATACTTTTCCTAAGTAATATATGACAAGATATGTATTTATCACTGGCGGGGTTGTTTCATCTCTTGGAAAGGGAATTGCAGCTGCCTCCCTTGCTTCTTTATTCAAGCTAAGAGGTTTTAAAGTCTCACTTCAAAAATTAGACCCTTATATTAATCTTGATCCTGGAACAATGAGTCCAATCCAACATGGAGAGGTCTTCGTTACAGAGGATGGTGCAGAAACAGATTTAGATTTGGGTCATTATGAAAGATTTGTTGGTATTCAAATGTCACAAGATAGTAACGTGACATCAGGAAGAGTTTATTCTAACGTAATTGATAAAGAGAGAAAAGGCAGTTATCTTGGTAAGACTGTACAAGTCATACCGCATATTACTGATGAAATAAAGAACCTAGTTATAAAAGGAGCAAAAAAGGCGGATATAGCTTTTGTTGAGGTTGGAGGTACGGTTGGAGATATTGAATCTTTACCTTTTCTTGAATCAATACGACAATTTAGTTTAGATTTAGGTAAAAATAAATCAATGTTCATACACCTTACATTGTTACCATACATTGACGTTACTAATGAGATTAAAACAAAACCCACTCAGCACTCTGTAAAAGAGTTAAGGTCAATTGGTATTCAACCAGACATACTTTTATGTAGAGGAAAAAATCCTATTGATCAATCTCTTAAAAATAAAATTGCATTGTTTACTAATGTCTCTAGTGAAGCAGTATTTTCAGCAGTCGATGCTAAATCCATCTATGATATTCCAATAATGTTTAGTGAACAGGGAATAGATAAGTTTATGTTGAAAAGGTTTAAGATAAAAGATAAAAAACTAAACCTTAAGCCTTGGAAAGACTATAAGTCTAAGGTAAAAAAATGTAAACATAAAGTAAAAATAGCCATGATTGGTAAATATGTTGATCTAGTAGACTCATATAAATCATTAAACGAAGCCTTATATCATGCAGGAGTTATTAATAATAGAATTGTAGACATAGTTTATCTAGACTCAGAAAATCTCCACAAACGTAATATTAAACAGTTGTCTAAAATGGATGGAATACTTGTACCAGGTGGATTCGGAGATAGGGGCATAGAAGGTAAAATTTTGGCAGCTCAATATGCTAGAGTTAATAATATTCCCTATTTTGGTATATGTCTTGGAATGCAAATTTCTGTAATAGAGTTTGCTAGAAATGTTATGAAGTTAAATAAGGCTAATAGTACAGAGTTCAATAAAAATACTAAATATCCTGTTGTAGCACTTGTGGAAGAATGGAGAGAGAAATCCGGAAAGAGAATCTTAGCTGATAAAAGTAAAATGGGTGGTACGATGCGTTTAGGCTCTCAAGAATGCATTATTAATAAAGATTCGTTAGCATATAAAATGTATTCTAAACTAAAGATTGCAGAGAGACATAGACATAGATACGAAGTAAATGGAAATCTTATTGGAGATTTTGAAAAAAATGGTTTAGCATTCAGCGGTAAGTCAAAAAAAGGTAATCTGATGGAAATGATAGAGTTAAAAAATCATACTTGGTACGTAGGCTGTCAGTTTCATCCCGAATTCACTTCTTCTCCTATAAAAGGACACCCGTTATTTAATGGTTTTGTTAGAGCAGCATCTAAGGGGAGCAAGTAGGATGTCTTTAGATATTGGAAGTAGCAAGAATTTGACATTAATTTCTGGGCCTTGTGCTATTGAATCAGAAAAAATGACGTTATCTATAGCAGAATATCTATGTGAGATTACTCAAGACTTACCAGTATCTTATGTTTTTAAGGCATCTTTTGACAAGGCTAATAGATCATCAATTAAATCTAACAGAGGAGTTGGGATTGAGAAGGGTTTAAAAATACTAGAGAAAATCAGAAAGACTTTCAATGTTCCAGTGCTGACAGATGTTCATGAGGACACACCCATTGACGAAGTGGCTGATGTTGTAGATATTCTTCAAACCCCTGCTTTTTTATGTAGACAAACTAATTTTATTACCAAAGTAGCTGCTACTATGAAGCCTGTTAATATTAAAAAAGGTCAGTTTTTGTCTCCCAAAGAGATGATAAATGTTGTTATAAAAGCCAAATCTACAGGTAATAAAGACATATATGTGTGTGAAAGAGGGGTCTCTTTTGGATATAATAATCTAGTTTCAGATATGAGATCTTTGGAGATTCTAAAGGAAACGGGCTGTCCTGTTATTTTTGATGCTTCGCATTCTGTACAGCAGCCTGGAGCATTAAGTGATCAGTCAGGTGGCGAAAGTCAATTTATTCCAATTTTAGCAAGAGCTGCAACAGCAGTTGGAATAGATGGAATTTTTATAGAAACCCATCCTGAACCAGAAAAGGCACTGAGTGATGGTAAAAATTCATTGAATATCAATGATATGAAAGGACTATTAGACAGCATTATTAAAATTAATAAGATAGTAAAAGATTAACATGGAGTGTAAAGTTGAATAAGGTAATTGACTTAAATGCAAGACAAATTCTTGACTCTAGGGGTAACCCGACTGTTGAGGTAGATATGATTATTGATAACGATATTTTGGGTAGAGGTGTTTCACCATCTGGAGCATCTACAGGTATATTGGAGGCTTTAGAATTAAGAGATGATGATCATAATCTTTACATGGGTAAATCCGTGTATGGTGCTGTCAATAACATTAATACTATTATAAAAGATTCTGTTATAAATCAATCATTTAGTCAGTTCTCATTAGATAAATTATTAATTGACCTAGATGGAACTGAAAATAAGAAGAATTTAGGAGCTAATGCAATTCTAGCTGTGTCACTAGCTTTTGCACATGCAAATGCAAAAGCTCTAAATATACCTTTATACAAGACGTTTGGCGATGAGTCTGATCTGTCACTGCCTGTTCCAATGATGAATATAATTAATGGTGGAGCTCATGCTAACAATAATCTTGATTTTCAGGAATTTATGATATTACCGCTAGGTTTTGATTCTTTTTCTGATAGTTTAAGAGCAGGTGTTGAAATCTTCCATACTCTCAAAAATAGTCTCAACAAAAAATCCTTATCTACATCTGTTGGCGATGAAGGGGGTTTTGCTCCCAATATTTCAACAAATAATGAAGCTTTGGAAGTGATATTGGATTCAATCGAAAAAGCAGGTTATAAGTGTGGCGAAGAAGTTTATCTTGGCCTGGATGTTGCAAGTTCTGAGTTCTATAAAGATGGCAACTATATGATGTCTAACGGTAATACATATAATAGCAAAGAATTTTGCGCCTATTTGGAGTCATTATGTAATAAATACCCGATTATCTCTATAGAGGATGGCATGTCTGAAGATGACTGGGAAGGCTGGGATATTATTACCAGTCAACTTGATAATAAAATTCAACTTGTTGGTGATGATGTCTTTGTCACCAATCAAAAGATCTTTAAAACAGGTATAGACAAGAAAGTTGCTAATGCGATTCTAATAAAGTTTAACCAAATTGGAACCATAACAGAAACTTTGGATACAATAAATTTAGCTAGGGAAAATAATTATAATTATATTATATCTCATAGAAGTGGTGAAACAGAAGATGTGACTATTGCAGATATGAGTGTTGGTACTTCTTCTGGTCAAATTAAAACTGGGTCACTATCACGTTCTGATAGAGTTGCCAAATATAATCAATTACTTAGAATTGAAGAACAGATAGGAAAATCTTTCTTTAATAAAAATAATGTTTTTACGAAGTGGTTAAAATGAAAATCTTTCATGTAATATGTTTGATCTTATTTGTAAGTTTGCAACATTCTTTGTTTATTAGTAGTAATAGTCTATTTACATACTTTGATTTAAAACAAACATACAATTCATATAATAATCAAATTACATTATTAACACGGTCAAATAACCGTCTTAATCTAGAAATAGAAAAGATTAATAATAGTAAATCTTTTCTAGAGAGCTATGCTAGAGAAAACTATGGATACATCAAGGAAGATGAAATATTCTTTCAAATAATAAAAGATGAAAAATAAAACATATGATGCAGTAATCTTGGCTGCAGGAAAAGGCATTAGATATAATACTTCAAAGCCAAAACAATATCTAAAAATAAACTCTAAAAACTTAATCGATATAGCAATAGAAAAAATTGCTAAAACAAAAAGAATTAAAAACTTTTATGTTGTAACTGATAAAAATAGCTCATATAAACCCTCATCAAAGTATTCAAATATTTTTTTAGTAACAGGGGGCGCTACCAGAACTAAGTCAGTTTTTAACGCATTGAGATATGCATTAAAATCAAACATGCAATCAGAAAATATTCTAATTCATGATGCTGCTCGACCATGCGTAGATGTTAAAGATATAAATAGATTATTAGACCACTATAAAATTATAAAAACTGGCTTATCTCTAGGGTATCCTTTGACAAATGCCCTTAAAAAAATTAATAAAAAGTCCATAGTAATAAGCAATATAAAGCGTGACAATCTATATATGTCTTTTACACCTCAACTATTTAATTTTTCTAAATTATTTATGGCATATAGTGATATCATTAATAAAAAGATACAGGTGGATGATGAAATTGAAGCAATGTCTTTGTTAAATTACAGTACCAAGATTATCAAAGCATCTGTTGGAAATATTAAATTAACCTATCAAGATGATCTTGAGGTTATAAAATTATTAATGAATAACAAATGAGAGTAGGATTGGGCATAGATACACATCAGTTAATACCTGGTAATTCAATTAGATTATCAGGTATTGATATCCCGTCAATGATATCAGTTAAAGCTCATTCAGATGGTGATATCATATATCACTCCATAGCTGATTCTATATTAGGAGCTATCGGAGCTGGAGACATAGGTGATTATTTTCCTGATTCTGATTTATCTAATAGACATCTTGATAGTAGAATCATTGTAGAGCTATCTGTCAAGAAAGCTCTAGAAGCAGGGTTTTTATTGAATAACCTTGATATAGTTTTGCTCCTAGAAAGACCTAAGATATCAACCTATAAGAACCAAATGAAAACGAATATAAGTGCTATATTTAATGATATAAGCTCTAATGAATATGTAGATAATAGTATGATAAACATCAAGGCATCTACATCAGAATCTTTAGGCTACATTGGAAGAGGTGAGGGAGTAACTTGTTACTGCATAACATCTCTATCTAGTATCTAATTGAGGTATTTCTATTATCATGAATCAGAATAATATTGGTCCTTTAATAATTAATTTAGATGGAACTAGTTTATCTAAGAACGAGAAAAATCTCATAAAACATGAGATCATAGGCGGTATAATATTATTTAGTCATAATTTTGTTTCAAAAAATCAACTAAAAGAATTAATCTTAGATATTAAAAATATTAAAGATAATATTTTAGTCTCTATAGATCATGAAGGTGGTAGGGTGCAAAGATTATTAAATGGTTTCACTCATCTTCCTAGTTTAGAGTCAATTTCGAATATTGAAAATATTGATGAAAAAAAGTCTGCTTCTTATGATGCGGGTTTTGTGGGTGCCAGCGAGCTTTCTGAGATGAATATAGATATAAATTATTCACCTGTAGTTGATATTTACCATAACAAAAAAAATAATCTTTTGAAGGATAGAACATTTGGTGATAATCCAAATGTGATAATACAATTAGCCGAATGTTATATCAAAGGGTCTCTAGATGGTGGTATTCTGCCAGTTTTAAAACATTTTCCTGGTCATGGGCGAGTTGACACAGATAGTCATATAGAAAATTGCGTATCTAAAATTGATTTTAATACTCTCTCTAGAACTGATATTTTACCATTTCAGAAATTACATAATAGTTTCTCTGATTGCAATATACCAATCATGACAAATCATATAGCATATCCAAATATAGATGATTATATAACGACTTATTCAAGGAAGTGGTTAATAGATCTGTCTGCTTCTATTTTTAGTAAATTACCATTATTTATAAGCGACGATATTGAAATGTTTTCTGCTGTTTCATCAAATAATAAAGATATATCCTGTGATGATAGGTTTTTGCTTGCTTTAAAAGCAGGCTGTCGATTAGTAATTGCAACAACGATGCAAAATCCAAAGATTATTAACGATAAATGTTCCTATAGATATTTTACAGAAAACTATCTTACTAAAAATATCATTGAGCACTATGAAAAAATTCATGATAACATGTTAGAGATTACGTTACCTAAAAGTAATAACTGATGGGCTACTTAATAAGTTAAAGAAGGGCGCTTCAAATTATGATGGATATGATGACTATACTTTTTAAAACCGATTTGTCTATTCAGATAGCTTTAATTGCTTTGATAGCATTATCTCTTTTATTTATTAAAAATAAAATTATATTACTGTTTACTGGTATTTCAAAAAAAACAGCAACAGATTTTGATGACATTGTTTTGCAATCATTACAAAAACCACTTACTTTCTTAATAATTTTAATCTCATTAGTATTTATAACCGAAGCATTAAACGTTTCTTATCAACTATTTCATGATTTCAATAAGCCAAAGATCCTTTATGTGCTGATTATAGTAATAATTGCATGGGCTTTAATTAAAATATTGGATAATTATTATACAAGCAAGACTTTTCTTAGGGGCCTAAAATCATCTGATGACCCTATTGTTATTGAGCAAACATATGAGATAACTATTAGAATATTTAAGATTATTGTAATTCTTATTTCATTGCTAACATTGATGCAAGAATTTGGCTTAAGTATATCTGGCCTTTTAGCTTTTGGTGGAGTTGGTGGTTTAGTGGTAGGTCTAGCGGCTAAGGACTTGCTGTCTAACTTTTTTGGAGGACTCATGATATATTTTGATCGTCCATTTAAAGTTGGTGAATTTATCAAATCTCCTGATCGTAATATTGAGGGTATAGTTGAAAGCATAGGATGGAGATTAACAGTTGTTCGTACATTTTCTAAAAATGTTTTATATATACCTAACTCTGCTTTTTCAAATATCATTGTAGAAAACGCTACAAGAATGACAAACAGAAGAATTAATGAGGTTATTGGTCTTCGCTATGAGGACCTTGAAAAGATTCCAGAAATTGTGAACAAAGTAAGGGCGTATTTAGATCAAAATGATAATATTGATCAGTCCAATAAACCAGTTGTTTATTTTAAAAGTTTTTCTGCATCGTCCTGTGATTTTTTTATTTATGCTTTTACAAATACAAAAGACTGGAGAGAATTCTTGGAAATTAAAGAAGATGTGCTTTATCAAACTTCAAAAATCATTTCAGAACATAATGCAGCTATTGCATTCCCTACGACAACTATTGATTGGAAACAAAGTTAGCATATTACACTGATAAGTGCAGAGATATCAGAACATACATCCTTGAAATTATCTTTATTTATTCTTAGTTGAATCATATTATTTTTTAATAATTTTAATTCTAGATCCTTAGTTACTCTCATAATTTTATCAATATTAATTAAACCCTGATCAATAAAACCGATTTTAACAATCTGACCAACTATCTTCATATATTTAATATTTTTACCTTGCAATGAAAGCTTAAGATCAGATATATAAAATAAGTTTTCAACAAACTCTGGCATTGGTCCATATATATCTATCAGTTCATCTTTAATTTGCAAACTTTCTTCTGTTGTAGTAGATGATGAAATTCTTTTGTAATATTTGAGTCTTGTTACAATATCATTTATATAGTCTTGTGTAATTAAATAGGATGAGTCTGCTTCAATCTCTATTTCATAATCTCTGCTGTGGTTAGGTCCATTTTTGAGTATTTCTACACTCCTATTTAACATATCTGTAAACATAGCATATCCAATTTCATATATCTGTCCGCTTTGTTCCTCACCAAGTATCTCACCTGCACCACGTATTTCCAAATCATGAGTCGCTAACTCTAGGCCCCCTCCTAAACTATTTACTGAATCAATTGCTTGAAGTCTTTTTTCTGCATCTTTAGTTAAAGTAGATTTTTCTGATTTAATAAGATATGCATAAGCTTGTCTATTTGTTCTGCCAACTCTGCCTCGGATTTGATGTAATTGTGAAAGACCAAAATTATTACAATTATTAATGATGATCGTATTAACATTTTGAATATCAAGACCACTTTCAATGATGCTCGTACATATTATTAAATCATATTCTTTATTAAGAAATTTATTCATCTCTTCTTCGATGATCTTTGGTTCTAGCTGTCCATGTATGATACCAATATTCATCTCAGGGTGTATTCTTAAAATCTTATCAGCTTCTATAGTCATTGTATTAATCTTGTTATGCACATAGTAAACTTGCCCACCTCTATTGATTTCACGCGAAATTGCTTCAGATATAATATCTTTGTCCCAGTCAATGATTCTAGTAACAATTGGTTTTCTATTTTGAGGTGGTGTTTCTATTATACTCAGATCTTTTATCTGTGATAATGCTGAATTAAGTGTTCTTGGAATAGGGGTTGCTGTTAATGTTAAGACATCAATATTGCTTTTGATTTTTTTAATTCTTTCTTTAGCTGTAACTCCAAACTTATGTTCTTCATCAATAATTAATAACTTCAAGTTTGAGAAAATAATATCTTTTGATAATAATGAATGAGTACCTATAATAATATCTATATTTCCATTCGCTATATTTTCTTTAGTCATATTTCTTTCTTTTGTTGTTTGAAGTCTTGATAATTTTCCAATATTGATTGCTGTATGTGAAAATCTTTTTATAAAAGATTTAAAATGCTGTTCTACAAGAATAGTTGTAGGAGCTAAGATCATTGTTTGAGCATTATTAATCGATGCTAAAAATGCAGCTCTCATGATTACTTCGGTTTTGCCAAAACCTACATCACCACAGACCAATCTATCCATTAGTCTATTTGACTGCATATCATTTAAAACTTCATCTATAGCATTATTTTGATCAATAGTCTCAAGGTATGGGAAATCTTCCTTAAACTTATTATACTCTTCATCTTTATTGATAAATTTATAACCCTGAGCTGCTAGTCTTTTGGACTCTATCTCTAGAAGCTCAACAGCAATATCATTTACTTTTTTTCGAGCTTTATTCTTTATCTTAGTCCAGTAATCATTGCCAAGATTATGCAACGGTATATTTAACCCAGTATGACCGGAATATTTTTTTATTAAATTAATTGATGTTACTGGTATATAGAGAATATCTTCATTTGCATATTCAAGTTTAATTAATTCAGTTTGTATACCCTCGATATCCATATTAATTAATCCTTTGTACCTTCCAACACCATACTCATCATGAACAATAGGAGAGTCTATTTCAATTGATGAAATATCATTTATATAGTTATCAGCTAACTTATTTCTTTTTTTTGTGAGTGATCCTAGTGATCTTTTACCATAAATATCTTTTGCACTTATAAAAGATATTTTTTCAGAAAAATCTACGAATCCCTCATTAATAGATTTTCTGCATAATATTATTCTTGATTTATATTTTTTAACATTAGACAAGTCTTCTGTAATTACATATTTAACTTTTATCCTATCTAGCATTTGTGATAGCTCAATTCTCAAACTATTTCTATCTATACAGAAAACTATTTTTGTCGATGTAGTTTTGATATAGTCTATTAAAGATTTATATGGGTCTTTATATGTATTATTTACAATTAAAGAGGGTAGTTTCTTAATAGCCAGATTTAATGATGAATCATCTTCTTCTATTTTATAAAAAGATAATCTAATATTTTTAAACCTTTTCTTATATTTGATGTAATCATCAGTATTTATTATTAGTTCTTTCGGCTCTAATAAATACTTCTCTTCTTGATATTTTGAATAGTATTCAGTGTATCTCTCATTAATTAAGTCTATCTCATCTTCGATATTTTTAATCGAAATTATAGCATTTATGGATTTTGGTAATAAATCAAAAAGGTGTGATAGTTTGTCATAAAATAAGGGAATAATGTTATGTATAGACGTTGTCATCAAACCTTGGCTAATTTTTTCATATTCTACATCTGAGACATACTCTTCATCAAAAACTTTAATACAAGATTTTTTGTATTTTTGTATAGTATCTTCATCCAACAAGATCTCATTAACAGAACTTAAGGAAAACTCATTAATTGCTTGAATTGTTTTTTGTGTTTCGATATCAAAAATCTTTATAAAGTCTGGTTTATCACCATCAAATGATAGTCTAATTGGACGATCTTCTGTGACTGAGAATATATCTATTATAGATCCTTTAATTACATATTCACCTTTATTTAATATTCTATCAGTCCTTTCATATTTCATAAGTTTAATAATATCGATAATTTCATTATAGTTACTATTTGAGTTTATAATTCTATAATTATCTTTTATGTTCTCTAAAGGTATAATTTTTTTTGTTAAAGCCGAATATGTACTTATGATTATATTTTTTTTTGATTCAAGTAATTGTCGATATGTTTTAATTCTTTGTGAATTAACTTCACTATCTATAATAATATTTTCATAAGGAAAACACTCATTATCCAAATACAATAATATTTTATTTTGATTTTCTACAAATAAAGATAATTCTTCTTTAAAATTTATAGCCTCATCATTATTGTTAAGTATTATTACTACATTATCAAAATCTTGAGTAAGCTTTTCTACTATATATGTACTAGATGATCCATATAGACCCCCAAGTTTAAAATCTTTTTTATCATTAGATATATTTTTCATAATAAAAAAAAGCAGCACATAATATGTACTGCTTTTAGTTTATAAACTAGTGTTTATTTTACTGTGTTAAAACCTAGAATTTCCCAAGTTTGCATACCACCACGGAACCATTTAATTTTTTCCGCAGGATAACCATACTTAAGCAAGTCTTTTATATTGTTTGGTGATTGACCACACCACATGCCATTGCAATACATAACAAGTGTTTTAGCATCATCAAAATAATACAGCCCATTTTGTTCTTTAGCCCCAAATTGTTCTGTCATTATTTCAGCAATTGATATCGGATCAGCGCCCTTTGCTTCACTTAGTTGAGTCCAAGGAATATTAACTGCTCCTGGAATCATGCCTTTAGCTGTCCAATCAGGTGTTCTTGAGTCGATCAGCATTATTTCAGAACCATCAGGCATTCTTTGACCTTTGCTTTGCATTACTGCATAGTGGATTATTTCTTGCTCCCCTATAGTTTCCACACCAGGTCTTAATTGCATTGGTTGTATGCAAAATGGCGGACATGGTCTAGATGTCTTAGCGAAAGCTGGGTTCACTGTATTTTTGTTATTTTGGTTTCTCATGATTTTATGACTACCGACATCCACAGAAATACCGATTTCTAATGAATTAGGACCATCAGCTTTTGATATAGCCACAGGTTTGTCTGCATATGCAGTAGATAGTGTAAACATGGATACCAAAACAAAACTTAATATTGATTTAATTTTCATATCATCTCCCTTTGTATTTTTATTCACAATCCGGCTCTTCTTCCACGGGTTTTTGTTCTTCAGCAAATATAATGTAATTGCTTTCATTCAATTTTGGATCAATCATTGACCCAGCATCAATAGCGTATACATTAGATATACTAAAAAAACCTATTAAAATTACTGCTACTATTCTCATATTCCATCTCCGATTAATAACAGATAACTGTTTAGAGCCATCTTTACAATAATTCTACAGTATATGCATATTTAAATGAACATAATTTATCATTATTTCAAGACCTTAGACTGCTGTGTTTATGTCAATAAAGTCTTTAAAAATACTAGAATTTATCTAAAAGCCCATATTTTTCTATACTTTTTATTGATAGATAGGTCCATTGTGAATTTATGTACAATATTCTTGTTATCTGCTTTATATACAATGTCACCATTTGCATTAGTTATAAAGCTATGTCCCCAGAACTTAATTTTTCTGTTTCCATTACATTCAATCCCAGTTCTATTTGTCACAACAATTGGCGTATTAATCATAAAACTATTTGTGGTAATTGTTTTTAACCACTTACGTTTTTCATCAGGGAGAGATATTTTTTTAATACCGCTATATGCTGATCCAATAGATGTCGGACATAAAATCAAATCAACATTTTTGCTCAAAAGCTTATTATATGATTCTGAATACCATTGGTCCCAACAAATCATCAGACCAATATTATACTTACCAATCTTTGTTACAGGGAACTGATTTTTAGATGAAGAAAAATAGTAGTCTTCTTCATAACATGGTTCACTTGGTATATTTCTTTTTCTATATTTTAAAATAATCTTTCCAGTTGGCGAAATTAATATTAAAGTATTGTAAAACTTATTATTTAAAGATTCAAAAAATGGAAGCAATATATATATCTTTTTGATTTTTGATAAAACACAAAACTTTTTAATAATATCCGACTTTATTGTGATCGCAAAAGATTTATTTTTAATATCTTTGCGAATAGGAAGATACTTCAAGTAACTTAACTCATGTAGGGTGACTATTGTCGTATTCTTTGAGTCTAATAAAGAAATCTTATTATAAATTTTATTAATATTATCTTTTATATTATCTCCCATAGCCTCTTGAATAATTACTATATCTATTAAACTCTTCATATAATTTTATTCCTTTATAATATTTATACTAAAACAGTGAAGTCCGCCTTTCTCATTTAAAAGACCATTACAAATTATGAATTTCACATCACTATTTTTAAAGATATTTCTTAATTCAACTTTCTTTTTTTCATCTGTCGACTTATTGATTGGTATATAAAGTATTTTTCCAATCCTTAAATAGTTTAAATATGAAAATGGCAAAATATCGTTCTTATTATTTTTAACTATATCAGTCAAATCATGATAGATTGGTATAATTTTTCTTTTGCCGAAGTTAAGACATGATATTTGCTTACTCAAGTTTTCTAATAAATCATAGTCTGGGTGCAGTTTATCGTTAGTAGCCATATAATATATGGCATTTTGTTGATCTAATCTAACTAAATTATCAATATGTCCATCTGTATCATCACCACTTAATGAACCAACATCTATTACAATAAATTTTTTCTTTAATATATTCTCAAAGCCATTTTTTAAGATCTTGTTAATTTGATTCCAACTCATAGAATTATGTTTCATAAGCGGAAGTCTATTTATCATACAAAGATCATCATCATATATTATGTTACCTGGCTCGATGACTAGATCTTCGAATATTTCAAGACATGCTTTATTTTTTGAATTTTCTAATGTAAATTTTTCTATAAAACTATTAGAAAAATCCTTATCACTATTAAATGTGTATTTACCTCCATATCCATTAAACTTCATTGTAATAAAATTATATTCTTGAGTGTTTATTTTTATCATCATTGGACCAATGTCTCTCAACCATATGTCATCATAATCTATTTCATATACTGTAAAATACTCTTTTTCTTTAATGAATAAATTTATATTTTTTTTGATACATTCGAAATCTTTATTTATTTTTCTATCTTTTTTCATAACAAGAATAATATGTTTTTTATTTTTCAAACAATCTGTTATTAATTGAATATAAATCTCTAGAATTTCCTGCCAGTAAGGTTCATTTAGATATATGGATGGCCATGCTAATACAATGCCATTTGAATCATAATCGTTTAGTAAAGTAACTTCTGTGATATTTGCTTGGTTCATTAATACCCTATGATATAATATTTCTATGCGATTGTTATTAGCATATAGGTTTTTACGGTCGAAAAATAATTCGAGTTTTATAAATATCATATCAAAAATATCTGTATTAGGTATTATTCTTGGCATATCAATCTTAATCACAGTTATATCTGTTATGAATGGTTTTGAAAGAGAGCTAAAAGATAAGGTTCTGGGGTTTACATCTCATGTTACAGTTTATACCAATCATGAAATTAACTCTGATTATGATGTTTTTGATAATTTCATTCAAAGTGGTGAAATCTCTGGATATTCTCCATACATAGAGAAGCAAGTTCTTCTTACATCTAAAGATGCTACAGCACACTCTCTAGTTAGAGCAGTGAATCCTCTGCTTGAGAAGAATGTAGGATATATACATGAAAATATTATTATTGGAAAATATGCTGATTTATCAGATATTAAACGATCTATTATAATTGGTTCAGGTGTTGCTAATAAGCTTGATGTTAATATTGGTGATGAAATAAACCTTTTTACACAATTTAAACATAACTCGAGTAATAAAATGATCCAGTATAAAGAGAACTATCATATAGCTGGTATATTCGATGTTGGAATATATGAGTATAATAATGTTTATGCTTTTATAAATATCGATGAGTTTCTAGCAACTCTTAAAGCAAATAATAAAAGACATATTCAAATAAAGAGTATACGTATAAAGCTCCCAGACCCTTTAAAATCAAAAATATTTACAGATAAATTTAATAAAGAAATAGATAAATATTATGCCCAAGATTGGAGCTATACACATAAATCATTGTTCTCAGCAATTAATAATGAAAAGAGAGTCATGTTTATTATTTTGATGTTAATAGTTGCCATTGCAGCTTTTAATATTGTCTCATCATTACTAATGTTAGTCACAAACAAGCAAAAAGAAATTGCTATATTAGTTACACTGGGTGCAACAAGATTAGATATTATGTTGATATTTCTATTACAAGGACTATTTTTGGGCGTTATTGGTACCTTTTTTGGAATATTATTTGGAGTTTTGTTAGCCAGCAATATCGATGTTATTATTAGTACTATTGAGATTTTTCTTAAAATTAATTTGATGCCAGCTGAGATATATCATTTAAACAAGATACCTTCATCAATTTACCATGGCGACATAATATTTATCGCTATGTATACTTTTCTACTAACACTATTATCTGCTATCTATCCTGCAATTAAGGCCTCTAAAATCAAACCAGCAAAAATATTTAGGGGGAATAATTAATGTTGATATTAAAAGATTTATCTAAATCATTTTTGGTTAATCATTCAGAATCCAAAATCAATGTACTCAATAGCATAAATCTAAAGATTGAAACTGGAACTACTGTGGCGCTTACAGGGCCATCTGGAAGTGGTAAAAGTACTCTGTTAAATCTGATATCAGGCATTGATGATATGTCCTCAGGTTCTATTACTATTAATGATCACAAGATAAATGATTTTAGTCAAAATGAACTTTGCAAGTTTCGAAATCAAAATATCGGCATGATATTTCAATTCTTTAATTTAATAAATGATTTGACAGTTATTGAAAACATATCATTACCTTTATTAATGAGGGGTGTTAATAAAAAAATTATAACGAAAACAGTTAACACTTTAATTGATAGTATAGGACTTAGAGATAGGGCGTCTTATACCACAAATCTTTTATCAGGAGGAGAAGCTCAAAGAGTAGCTATTGCTCGTGCGCTTGTCACTAAGCCATCTATAATCCTTGCAGATGAGCCCACAGGAAATTTAGATAAAAGAAATACAACTATTGTAATTGATATATTAATTCAGTTATGCAAAGAGAATAGATCAACGTTGATTATGGTTACACATGACAATGACTTATTAACTAAGTTTGATAAAACATATACGATTGAGTCTGGAAAAATATTATAGTCTATTTCTTTGACTTTTGTAATCTATTGTATGCATATAACCTCCATAATATATGCATGATAAAATAACCCAATATACTTGATATGATCCCAATAATTAATGTTCCTACTAATAGTGGTTGCCAAATATTTCCAAATGCATCAAATATCCATTGAGAGGATAATTGAAATTCTTCATAAACTGGATTTATCCCCAATACAAAATTTCCAAATAAATAGCCAATATACATCATAGCAGGCATTGTTATAGGGTTGCTTATCCAGACACCCGCAACAGACAATGGGAGATTTGCTCTAAACAAGACAGCACAGTAAGCTGCTGGTATCATTTGAAAAAACATCGGCATCCATCCCCAAAAAATACCAATCACAGTCGCTCTACAGAAAGATAATCTATTAAATCTCCAAAGATCTTCGTGAAAAAGAGAATTACCCAAAAAATTTAGGAATTTATACTCTTTTACCATCTCGCGATTTGGAGTGTATTTCTTAAAAAACTTTCTCATGTGTTATAGTTATACTAATAAATAGATATTTTTACTAGAAAATGTATTAATATCCTATATTACTACATATCTTTTAAATTTTATAAACTATATGCACAATTCTATCAATAGCAAAACTAATTCTAGTATATACATGAGATTACTAGGATACACCTTTAAACATAAAATTATATTCACAGTCGCTATTTTTGCGATGGCGATGTTTGCTGTAACCGATACTGCTTTCGCTGCATTAATAAAACCTTTGCTTGACGGTAGTTTTGTAGAGAAAGACCCTGACACAATACGTTATTTCCCTTTTGTGCTAATAGGGTTATTTCTTTTAAGAAGTATCGCAGGGTTTGTATCCACATATGGCATAGCTTGGGTAGGAAGGAATATAATAAAACAAATACGTCAAGAAATGTTTGATAAATTGGTGCATATGCCAACCAAAGCATATGACTTTTCGTCATCTGGCGAACTACTATCAAAGCTTACATATGATACAGAACAAGTTGCTGAAGCAGCTACAAAAGCAATAACAGTCTTAGTTAGAGATGGTCTAACTGTTATAGGTTTATTAGGGTTAATGTTTTATCAGAGTTTTATTCTATCAGTGGGTTTATTTATAATAGGACCAGTTATAGCAATATTTATAAAACTAATGAGTGTAAAATTTCGAGATACTAGCAAACATATACAAGAATCCATGGGCTATATTACAAATGTTGTAGAAGAACTAATAGCAGGACATAGAGTTGTTAAAATATTTGGTGGCGAGAATAGTGAAAAAAAATCATTTAATTATGTTAATACGAATAATAGAGATAGACATTTGAAGCTCGCTTTAATCCAAGGAATAAGTATCCCTCTTGTTCAATTTATAGTTGCTTTATTTTTATCAATCATAATATTTTTTGTTACTTCTGATGGTTATTTAGAGGCTATCTCTGTGGGAACTTTTATGTCTTTTATTACTGCTATGATATTAATATTCGCACCCATAAAAAGGCTCGCAGAAATTAATGTAGTGTTGCAAAGAGGTATAGCAGCAAGTGAATCAATTTTTAATTTATTAGACTCCAGCTCAGAATTAGATGTTAAAGATCTAACAAAAAAAGAAAAATTTAATAAAGATTTTTCAAAGCTTAATTTCAATAATATAAGTTTTTCTTACTATGATGATGAAAACTTAGTATTGAAAAATATAAACTTTACAGTTCCTAGAGGTACCACTTGTGCAATTGTCGGAAAATCTGGTAGCGGTAAATCAACATTGATGAATCTATTGCCAAGATTTTATGATATTCGTAACGGTAGTTTAACTATTGATAATACAAATATTAATTCTTTGTCGCTAAAAGAACTTAGGTCTATGATTGGTTATGTTGGACAAGAATCAACATTATTTAATGACTCTATAAAAAATAATATTGCTTATGGATCATTAGAGTCAAAAAGTATGGATGAAATTAAAATTGCAGCGAAAAGTGCTAATGCTTTAGATTTTATAACTAAATATGAAAAAGGCTTTGAAACATTTGTTGGAGATAATGGTGTTTTGCTATCTGGAGGACAAAGACAAAGACTTGCGATTGCAAGGGCTGTTTTGAAGAATGCTCCAATTCTTCTTTTAGACGAAGCCACTAGCTCTTTAGATTCTGAGTCTGAAAAACTTATTCAGAATTCATTAATAGAATTACAAAAAAATAGAACAACTATAGTAATAGCGCATAGATTGTCTACAATAGAGAATGCAGACCAGATAATTGTTCTAGACGATGGTGTCATAAAAGAGCATGGAAACCACAAAGATTTGATTAAAAAAAACGGCATATACTCAAAACTTCATAAGATTCAGTTTAGTGTTTCGGGGAAATAATGGAGAAGTTTTTTGAAAGTATATGGTACTCTAAATTCAGCTTATTTTCTTTTATCTTACTTCCATTCTCATTACTTTTTTATGTGCTGATCAAAGTTAGATTATGGCTTTACGATAATAATTTTATAAACACATATAAATCTGGCAAGCCTTCAATAGTAGTAGGCAACATAACAGTTGGAGGATCAGGAAAAACGCCTCTTGTAATTTGGTTAGCAAAATACCTGTCAAATAAGGGTCTTAAAGTTGGAATTATATCTTCTGGCTACAAAGCCAAATTTAAAAGCCCTGTTTTTGTAAATAGTAAATCAAATCCACATTTTGTCGGCGATGAAGCAGTATTAATCGCAAAACAAACTGATAGTGAAATAGTTAGCTGTGGCAACAGAGTAGAAGCAACAAGATTATTATTAGATAAAAGTTTAATTGATATCATAATACATGACGACGGTTTGCAGCATTATAAATTAGATAGAGACTATGAGATTGCGCTTATAAACAATGATAAGCTTTTTGGAAATAATTTATTACTTCCAGCTGGGCCTTTAAGAGAGCCAAAGTCTAGATTAAATAATGTTAACATTGTCGCTTATACAAATACTATTGATGAAACTAAATTTTCTATTAGATCTATAAATAAAAGTGTTATCAATCTGACTTCTGGTCGATCCAAAAATATTAAAGATTTTGCATCAAAAAAAATCCATCTAGTATCTGGAGTAGCATCTTTAGAGACTATAATTAAGGTTTTGGATACAAATAACATAAGATACATTATTCATAAATATGATGACCATCATAAATTTAATGGTTCAGAAGTATGCTTTGATGATAACACTCCTGTCTTTATAACTTATAAAGATTATGTTAAGTTAGTCGAAATAAAAAATAACAATATATGGGTGCTGGATCATTACATAGAGCCAAATAAATTATTTATAAATAAAATTACTAAAGACCTCAGTGTTATATTAAATTATGAAAACTAGAATAATCATACCAGCGAGACTAAAGTCTTCGAGATTTCCGGAAAAACTCATTCAAAAAATAAATGGCATCAGCTTAATTGAACACATTATACTCCGAGCAAAAAAACTACCCCATGATTCAATAACTGTGGCAACAGATGATATTAAGATTCACAGTTTGGTGAAAAAACATAATATAAATACATGGTTATCAAAAAAAGCATTTATAAATGGAACACATCGCATAGCTGCATTATGTAAAGATTTAAAATTTACAGGTAATGATAATATATTAAATATACAAGGTGATGAATTTAATTTTCCATTAAAAGGTGCCAAAGATATTATATCTTCATTATCTTCTTTAAATAATAAGTCTATGTATACTTTGATCTCTAGGTCAAAGTCTAAAAATTCTTTCTATAACAAGGATGCAGTCAAGGTTATTTTAGATAACCAAGATAATGCATTATATTTTTCTCGCTCCCCGATACCCTTTAATATACACAATGACCATTATTTGCATATTGGGATATATGGTTACAAGGTTTCATTATTAAGAGAATATTTTAATTTAAAAAGATCTCCTTATGAGTCATATGAAAGTTTAGAGCAATTAAGGTTTATCTGGCATCGAATACCAATTCATTGTATAAAAGTAAAAGTAAATAATTCAATTAGTATTAATTCGCCTAATGATTTAAAATTAGCGAAGAGGTTTTTAAAGTGAAAAAGCGAATTGTTACAATAACTGGTGCGGCTGGAAACATTGCATATTCGCTTATCTTTCGTATTCTAGCTGGTAATATATTCAGCAAAGATTCAAAAATTCAATTAAATTTATTAGATATAACATCAGCACTCCCTATATTGATGGGTGTAAAATTAGAGATTGAAGATTGTGCTTTTAGACAATTAGATTCTGTGATGATAACTGATAAATCCGAAGATGCTTTCGCTGATT
>Ga0213863_10000433_pt1 | contig 31962 bp, 27 predicted proteins | sample PICome_8_FD_160128 | JGI IMG/M metagenome (GOLD analysis project Ga0213863, IMG submission 160128) | Coastal seawater microbial communities near Pivers Island, North Carolina, United States - PICO497 | ecosystem: Environmental > Aquatic > Marine > Coastal | place: USA: North Carolina... | reverse complement strand
GTTAAATGATAGACGTATTGTTTATAGGCAATTTCCTATAAATGATGTGCCTACCATTGAAACCAATAAGTACATGTTCTTTGAAAATGGCACATACGAGCACTATAGTTTATTTAATACTAAAGCTAAAATTACTACATATAAATCTTTAAAATGGCATTTTTTAGTGCTATATTATTTAAATCAAGAAAACGGTTTATTACCTACACATGTATATGAATTTATAGCTAATAAAGAAAACGGTTTTGTAACATTTTTTATTAGTAAAAAAGTATTAAACGATATGATAGACGATGTATTTAAGATAGGCGGTGAACCTCCTGTAAATAAAATACGCAAAGTAATATTTAAAGACTATAGCATGCTAACTATAAATGAAAAGCTTAGTATAGTAGGTAAATTAATAGGCAGATCATCACGAGTTGACGATGAAGCAATTTATCAATGCATGCTTGATCTTAATGATTTAGGTAAGCATATTTGCATTGGTAGAATAGCTGGACTATTAAACGTGTCTAAAAGAACAATATACCGTCACATAAATGACGAGTTAAAACAAGAAATAAAAATACTAAATGAAGAAATATAACATACAAAACTATATAAGGTATAAAAAAGATCTAAAAGATTCAATGCCTAAGGATAAAATAGCGTATCAATCTTATTCAAGAGATGAACTTATAGTTAAATTTTTACCATTAGTAGAAAACTTAGCTAGAAAATTTTCAACAGCAGATCAAGCTTCTGGTGTTTTAAGTATATTAGATTTACTGCAAATAGGTGGTGAGGCTTTAACAAGAGCGGTTACTAAACTAGACTGGAGCTTGTTAGAGGAATCAGAAGACGTTGAAAAAACTTTAAAATCTTTTTTTAGCAAAAGAATTAAAGGTGCTATAAGAAGAAGAATAGATAGGAATAGAGGTAACATGAGAATACCAGAGCATAAACTAAACGAAATAAGAAAAAACCCTAAAGATAAAAAAATGGTTGAAATGTTTTTTAATTCTATATTTTTATCTATAGATGCTCAACCTTTAAACGAAGAAGGAGAATCAATGATTCAGCAATTGCCTGACAAGTCAGAACCTTACAATATAGGTTTTTTAAACTTATATTTAAAAAGCTTGCTGCAAAAGCATTTAAAAGATCAACAGTACGAAGTTTTAAGATTATCATATGGATTAGACTGTGATAAGCACTCTGCTATAGAAATAGCATCTAAACTAAACATAAAAGGTGTTAGTGCTTACGTAAGAGTTTCTGAAATAAAAAAAGAAGCAATACAAAAACTTATAGATAATGTAGACCACTCGCAAGTGCTTGATTATCTATAGGTTACGTATGTAAATGATTAAAATAACGTGTAATTATATTAATAAGAAAAACCAATATACCAATGACTATAAATCAAAAACTGGCAACGATCCAGACAAAATTTAAATCTAAAAAATCAAGATTTAATTCGTTCGGCAAATATCACTTCCGTAGTGCCGAAGACATTCTCGAAGCAACAAAACCCTTTCTATTAGAGTTAGGAGTAACGGTAACAATTAATGAAGAAATCATTAGCGTTGACCCATTACCTATGATGCAGTCTACTGCTACTATTACTGACGGCGAGTCTATAATAGAAGCTACTGCTATCGTTGGTGTTGACCTAAATCAAAAAGGTATGAATGTACCTCAACAATTTGGCTCAGCTTCTTCGTATGCAAAAAAGTATGCGTTAGGTAATTTGTTTCTAATTGACGACACAGCGGACAGTGATGCTACGAACGATCACGGTAAGAAAAAGTTCGAGCCTAAAAAACCAACTTTAACCTCTAAAACAGATCCAGCTTACGAAAAAGCGGTTCAATACGTAACAGCAGGTGGTAAAGTATCAGCTATAAAAGCTAAATATGCTCTATCTAAAGAAATAGAAGGAGCATTAACAACACTATAATATGAATAAAGAAAAAGCAATTAAAAAGCTACGTGATGACGAGCACTACTATGGTGATTTTGGCAAAAAATACCTTAGTAACTCAGACATCAGTACTTTGCTTACAAATCCTTTAAACCTTGGTAAGGCTTCTGAAGCTAGACCTGCATTTTTAGTTGGTGGTTATTTCCACACAGCTATTCTAGAACCTGATAAACTTAAAAAATTTAAGATTATAGAAGCTACAACTAGAAATACAAAAGTGTATAAAGAGATGTCAGGCGGTGAACTATGTTTGCTCCAACACGAAGTTGATAATATAGAAAAACTAACAGATAAAATGTTAGCTAATAAAATATGTTACGACTTAATTAGAAACTCAACAAATGAGTATGAAAAACCTGGCATTACAGAACTTGAAGGTCATAATTGGAAAGGTAAAGCAGATATAATAAACCACGAAGAAAAGCTAGTTGTTGATTTGAAGACAACAGCAGATCTTAACAAGTTTAAGTATTCAGCTTCTAAGTACAATTACGACTCGCAAGCTTATATTTATAGTAAACTATTTGGTTATGAAATGGTATTTATTGCCATTGACAAAAACACAGGCCAAATAGGTATATTTGACTGCTCACCAGAATTTTATGAACGTGGTAAGGACAAGGTTGAAAGAGCAGTGCAAGCTTATGAATTATTTTATAAGTCTGAAGGCTTTGATCCTACTCAATATTTTATTAATAAAACCTTATAATATGGCAAGAACCAGAAAAAACCAAACAAAAGTATGCAGTGTAACGGGATTAGAAACTGATGTAAATAATTTTTACAGAAACCAAACACACGTAAAAGCTGTAGACAATATAAGAAGAACTACTAACGCGACAAAAGATCAGTTAGCTAGGATGTTTAATCAAATAAATCAATACGCATAATGGCAAGTATAATTAAAACTAGTATTAACCTTAACAATATACCTAAAGATAAAATTATTGAAGGTAAAAAAGGTAAATACTTACCGATAACAATAACCATCAATGATGAGTTAGATCAGTTCGGCAATAACGGTCCTGTGGTTGTAGCACAATCAAAGGAAGAAAGAGAAGCTAAGGTTGCTAAAGTATATTTAGGTAACGTACAAGTTGTTTGGACTAATGGTGACAATGTTGCTGTTGCTCCAAGAGACGATCAGCCTCAGCAAAACAAAACTGCGACAGCGGTAGTGGAAGATGATCTTCCGTTTTAATTTAATTTTATGTTTGTTTGTTAGCCTCGCGACTTACGGCCAAGTTCAAACTTATGAGCTTGGTCAATCGCTTGGTAACAGAGATCCAAATAAAAATTATCTATATCTTTATTTAAACACAGAACAAAAGTCTCAAGATATTGTAAATAAATTAAATACTAAAAAGTATTATAAAATTATAAACAAAAACTTTAACACTATACTTGTTAAATGTTACGAAGCAGATTCTGTTTGGATTAAAAACATAAAAAGAAAACTAAATATAGATTATAACCCTTGTGACATTGAAATACCTTATTTAATTATGTTTGATAAAGATATTAATTATATGTGGGACAGTGACACAAATATAGAAATGTATACTATTTTAAAAAAGTATAAATAATGCAGACAACAGAGATCAATGGATTTTTGATTGATGAATTCAATCAACATAAACTAGAAGAAGGGAAAAAGCAAGGCATATGTCCTCTTTGCTCGCACACTAGAAAACCCAAGAATCAAAAGGCAAAATGCGCGTCTTATGATTGGGAACGGGGTCTCGGTACTTGTCACAATTGTAACACGTCATTTCAATTACATACTTATCAACGTAAAGGAGCTAGCGAAAAAGAATATGTAAGACCAACGTCACAAGTCAACGTTGATCAACCTGAGTTCTTAAGCGACAAGGTAATTGAATGGTTTAAAACAAGAGGTATAGGAACTCAGACCCTTTATGATTTACAAATCAGCGAAGGTTCTGAGTACATGCCGCAAACCGGTAAGTCCGAGAATACTATAAAGTTTAATTATTTCATGGGCGATCAACTTATTAATGTTAAGTATCGTGATGGAAGAAAGAACTTTAAATTATATAAGGGTGCTGAAAAAGTATTCTATAATATAAACAGCATAGTAGGTTATGAATATTGTATTATAACTGAAGGCGAGATGGATGCGTTAGCTTTACATGAAGCAGGTATACCAAACGTTATATCTGTTCCTAATGGAGCTACGCTTAATAATAATAACTTAGATTATCTTGACAATTGTATTGATTACTTTGAAGACAAAGAGAAAATCATACTAGCAGTTGATTCAGACGAAGCAGGGCAAGCATTACAATCAGAATTAGTCCGCAGACTTGGAGCTGAGGTTTGTTACTTAGCAACGTTTGATGACTGTAAAGATGCTAATGAATACTTACAAAAACATGGAAAAGAAAAACTGGCAAAGCGTATTACCTCCGCGAGACCCGTACCACTCGAAAATGTTACAACATTCAAGGATATTGAAGATGAGGTTACTGACTTTGTCCGTAATGGCTTTAAGAAAGGATATCAAGTTGGTTTATCCAATTTTGATGACATATTTTCTACTTATACCGGTCAATTTATTACTGTCACTGGTATACCTAGTAGCGGTAAATCAGACTTCGTTGATCAAATGGTTGTCGGATATAATCGTAACTACGGTTGGAAAACGGCTTTTGCATCGCCAGAGAATGCGCCGACGTATCTACATGCTCACAAGTTAATGCGTAAAACCTGGGAAGGTATGCCAACAGCTGCTGATATACATGGAGACAAATGGAATCAAATAGCAGATCATTGCAATACTAATTATTTCCACATTGATATGGAAAGATACACGTTGGAATCTGTATTGCGAAAAGGCGCTGAACTTGTTAAACGTAAAGGTATTAAATGTTTAGTTATAGATCCTTTTAATAAAGTAAGAGACATTGATTGTAAAACAGAAGATGTTAATCGTTATACAATGGAATACTTAACTAAGATAGAAGTGTTTGCCAAAAAGTTTGATGTATTAGTATTTATAGTAGCACATCCAACTAAAATGTATAAAGATAAAGACGGTAAGATGGAAGAACCAACAATGTACAATATCAAAGGTGGTGGTGAATGGTACGATGCTAGTTATCACGGTATATTAGTTCACAGAGATTATGAAGCAAAAACGGTTAAAGCTAAAGTACTAAAAGTTAAGTTTCAAAACCTTGGTGAAAACGGTGCTGAAGCGCATTTTAAATGGGAACATAAATCAGGTTGTTTTATACCTCACGAACCGATAGGTATTAACAACGAACCAATGCCATGGGAATAGATGCCAGCAAAAAAACAAAAGAACACGATGGGTCAATATACGCAGTCCTCGGAGGACATGAAGGCGTATATTTGGTGTATAAGGAACAAGATATTTATATCCCCATTCGCGACTGGGAACGGGAGCTGGTATATAGAGATCAACAATGGTGGCAAAGTAAATAGATCACCTGAATCATATGGTCCAACAACTATATGGATTAAATTATATGAATTTTACAAATATTATTACGAAAAATATGCTAAATAGTTATAAAAACGCAAATGAAGCTTACGAAAGCTTGTTACATTATGTTAAACAAGATGGTATTGATTTTGACAACACAAAAGCTTTATTTAATTGTGGGTTTTATATACAAAACCCTTTAGATAACCACATAACAAATGAAAAACGTAATTGGAGTTTAAAGTACGCCGAAGCTGAATGGCAATGGTATTTATCTGGTGATCCTAACATAATTAAGTTGGGTCAGTTATATGGTAAAATACCTCCTATATGGGAACGTATGGCTGACAGCGACGGAAACGTAAATAGTAATTACGGTTATCAATGGAAACGTAACGCTCAAATAGATTATGTTTGTGCTAAGCTTAAAACTAACCCTAACACTAGACACGCGGCGATAAGTATATACGATGCTAAAGAATTTGATAAATACAAGAAAGATACACCTTGTACTTATGCAGTTCAGTTTACAATCATAAACAAAAAGCTTTGTATGTCCGTCTATATGCGTTCTAATGACATCTGGTACGGTTTCTGTAATGATCAGTATCAATTTTCATCATTACAAAAAATGATTGCAGACAGATTAAATTTTGAAATTGGTTGGTATTACCATCATGCTCACAACATGCACTTATATAACGATAAACTTTAAAAAATATGTATTATTTATACCACATACCAGGTAAAAAGATCGGTGTTACACGTGATCTTAATAACAGGGTAACCCTTGTACAAGGATACAAGGAGAATGAGTATGAAGTTCTTGAGCAGTCAGACGATATAGATTATATATCAGACCGCGAAATAGAACTTCAACAGTCTTATGGCTATAAGAAAGATAGAAAACTATATAAACAATTATTTAATAAAATGAAAATAAACGCAACAGAACAAACCTCAACATTCCCTGTGCCTGTCAATAAATTAAAAGGCAGATTAAGGGATAACATTGGTTTAACGTGGAAAACAGAATTCGGCCAGTTTGAAATAACAAAAGAGAATATAAATTGGATCATGCAAAACGTAAAAACATCTATGTTTAACAGCGATAGATCTTACATCTATAATAAAGCTTTTTATGAAGCTTATTTTAATCCTAAACATAATCCTAATAAATGTATATCTAATGATTTAGATTGTGAAAGATTTGATCTTATTAGAAACTGGGCGTTAGTTAGAGGTATATATGATGGGGGTAACTCACATACACAGTACGTAAAACTAATGGAAGAAGCTGGTGAGTTAGCTAAAGCTTTATTACAAAATGATAAAGAGGAAATACAAGATGCTGTAGGTGATATGGTTGTTGTATTAACTAATTTGGCTGAGCTAGAAGGTATGTCTATTGAGGACTGTATTGATTCTGCTTACACTGAGATATCAGCAAGAACTGGAAAAATGATTAACGGAACATTTGTAAAAGATGCAGATTAAAACTAAAGACAAGATAGTACAAACTGTACTAAGGAAGATGGACGAACGTAGTTTAATAGGTCAAAAAAAGTATGGAGCTACAATGATGCAAGAAATAGAAGGTCAAGAAAAAGATCTTAATCGTTTCTTAATTGATGTACAAGAAGAATTAATGGATGCGTTATTATATATTGAAGCCGCTAAGCGTTGCTTAACAGATGAAATAGAAGAAGCAATGCTTAACCGCATGAATGTAATAGGTCAAAATGGAAATGATGGCTTACATTATATAGAGGTCAATGATGAAAAAGTTTTATAAAAAGAAAAAAAGAGGACCAGTACAATCTAAAAAGATTACATATGACAATATAACTTTTGCATCAGGTTTAGAGCGTTATATGTATATGGCTTTAAAAAAAGCTAAGATCAGAGCTTTGTACGAAGGAGAAACATTTGAACTTCAAGAAGCATTTGATTTTCCGTTTGAATCGTTTGAAAGATGTGGAAATGGTAAAGGAGATTATAAAAATAGAGGTAATAAAAAAATACTTAATATTAAATATACTCCTGACTTTGTAGGCAAAGGTTTTATAATAGAAACTAAGGGCCGAGCAAATGAATCATTTCCACTAAGATGGAAGATGTTTAAAAAGCTTATGTCAGAAAGTAAAATAGGTCCTTTTACTTTATACAAACCACAAAATCAAAAAGAATGCGACGAAACAATAAGGTTAATCCTAAACTCTCGAAAGTAATAGCAAGACAAAAATACGCTGAGAGACAAATCGATACTTGGTGGAAGTGGAGCTGGAATATAAGAAATAAAATAATTTATAAAGAACTTGTAGAAGTACAAAATAAATATGGAGTAAAAGTATATGGAAAATGAAACAAAAAACTGGAGTTTATCTTTTGGATTTTACCCAGGCATATTATTTGGAATTAGATCCTATAATGAAGAAAACCAAGACACACATGTGTTATACGTACCTTTTATTGACATAGCATTAGAAGTATATAAATAATGGGATTGTTTGATGAAAGAATACCGTATAAACCTTTTGAGTATCCTGAGTACTACACAGAAGGCTGGTTAAAGCAAGCTCAGGCATTTTGGTTACATACAGAAATACCTATGTCAGGTGATGTTAAAGACTGGAATGAGAAATTAAATGAATCAGAGAAAAACCTAGTAGGAAATATCTTACTAGGGTTTGCTCAAACCGAATGTGCTGTGTCTGACTACTGGACACAAAAAGTTGTTGGTTGGTTTCCGAAACATGAAATACAACAAATGGCTATGATGTTCGGTTCACAAGAAACTATTCACGCAGTAGCATACAGTTATTTAAATGAAACACTTGGACTTGAAAATTTTGAAGCTTTCCTGCACGAGCCAGCTACTGCTGATCGGTTTGACAATCTTGTTGCGTATGATGGCAATGAATCAGTCGGTATCGGAAAGTCATTGGCTATTTTTTCTGCCTTCGCAGAAGGAGTATCTCTTTATTCTGCTTTTGCAGTATTGTATTCTTTTCAATTGCGCAACCTCCTCAAAGGAGTAGGTCAACAAATGAAATGGTCTGTAAGAGACGAATCTCTACACAGTAAAATGGGTTGTAGATTGTTTAATCATATGTGTGAAGAAGATCCTACGTTATTAAAAGAATGTGAGGACGATGTATATTTAGCTGCTAAAACTATGGTTAGTTTAGAAGAAAAATATATAGATAAAATGTTTGAAATGGGAGATCTTGAAAACTTAAAATCAAATGACTTAAAACAATTTATAAGAAAAAGAACAAATGAAAAACTTATTGAACTTGGTTATACAGATAAAAGAAAACTTTTTAAGTATGACGCTGAGGGAGCAAATAATCTCGATTGGTTTTATCATCTTACCGGGGGCCACACTCATACTGATTTTTTCGCCATACGTCCAACGGACTATAGCAAAGCTAACGAGGGTGAAGACTTTGAAGACATCTGGTAAATGGGTAGAGATAACAGAAGAAGATATATACAAAGATCTTAATTGGAACGGAGTCAGAGACTTTGTTCAAAAAAATAAAAAATGAAAGAAAAAACTTTAATAGAAATGTCTAACAAAGTTAAAGCATTGACAAACGTAGCTCAACATTTATTAAACGAGGTTGCTAATATTAGAGAGTTGTCAGTTGGAACTTTAGAGACAATTAAAAAAATGCCTGATTACAATGAAGCTATCGAAGCGCTTAAAAAAGACTTGGTTGAAAAGTCTAGTAAAACAAAGGAAGCTAACGCCGACGGAAAGGTTAGCAAATAGATTAGGATATATGGGGACTGCATTTATGATGACAAGTCCTCATTTACTACCTGATGAAAGAGGTATGATCACATACATAATAGCTGGTATAATATCTATACCACAAGTGTTTGTGGCAAAACAATGGAACTTAGTATTTGTTAATTTAAACGTAGCGATAGCCTACATAATATTATATTTATCATAATGTGGAATAATGAATGGAAAAAAGGAAAAGACTACCCAGAATGGGGAGACACTGAAGTTTATAAAAAAACTATTGCAGGAGGATACTTACTATCAAACGAAACACCAAAAGAAGCTTATCAAAGGGTTTGTAAAACTGTTGCAAGACGACTTGATAAACCAGAGCTCGCAAAAACATTCTATGAATATATATGGAATGGTTGGTTATGCTTGGCGTCACCTGTTCTTAGTAACACTGGTACTGATAGGGGTATGCCTATTAGTTGCTTTGGTATTGACGTCGCTGATTCTATATATGATATAGGAACTAAAAATTTAGAGATGATGCTACTCGCGAAACACGGCGGTGGAGTTGGTATTGGTATAAATCAAATAAGACCTGCCGGAGCTAAAATTAAAGGTAATGGAACAAGTGATGGCGTTGTGCCTTTTTGTAAGATATACGATTCAACAATACTTGCCACTAATCAAGGATCTGTCAGACGAGGAGCTGCATCAGTTAACATTAATATTGATCACGCCGATTTCGATGAGTGGCTCGAAATACGTGAACCTAAAGGAGACGTCAACCGTCAGTCGCTTAACCTGCATCAATGCGCTGTTGTTGGCGATAAGTTTATGCGAAAGCTTGAACAAGGAGATAGAGAAGCTAGAAGACGTTGGGGACGATTACTTCAAAAGCGTAAAGCTACTGGAGAACCTTACATCTTATTTAAAGGGAATACAAATAAAAATAACCCACAAGCCTATAAAGACAATGGTTTAAAAGTACATATGACAAATATATGTTCAGAGATAACATTACATACAGATGAAAGTCATAGTTTTATATGCTGCTTATCATCTTTAAATTTAGCAAAATATGAAGAATGGAAAAATACAAATATAATTTATGATGCGATATGGTTTCTTGATGGAGTACTTGAAGAGTTTATACAAAAAGCCAAAGGTAAAATCGGATTTGGAAACTCAGTTAGATCAGCAGAAAAAGGCCGTGCGCTTGGGTTGGGAGTATTGGGCTGGCATACCTACCTTCAAGAGAAAGGATTACCGTTTGAGGGGTTATCTTCTCAGTTTGAGACTCGCAGAATTTTCTCTCAAATTAAAATTGAGTCTGAGAGAGCTAGCATGGATTTGGCAGAGCTTTATGGAGAACCTTTATGGTGTGTTGGAACTGGTTTACGTAATACTCATTTACGTGCTATTGCTCCTACTGTTAGCAATAGTAAGCTTAGTGGAAATGTTTCGCCTGGTATTGAGCCGGGGGCTGCAAATGTTTTTACGGAGCAAAGTGCGAAAGGGACTTTCATTAGGAAAAACCCGACGCTAGAAAAACAATTAGAAAAACTTAATTTAAATACAAAAGAAACATGGGACAAAATTTTAGCAGACGGTGGTTCGGTACAAGATATAAAAGGTTTAGACGATTATACCAAAGAAGTATTCAAAACATTTAAAGAACTTAATCAATTAGAATTAGTAAGACAAGCAGGTATAAGACAACAGTATATAGATCAATCTGTTAGTTTGAACCTAGCTTTCCCAAGTACTGCAACTCCTAAGTGGATTAATAAAGTACATTTTGATGCGTGGAAAAAAGGTATTAAAACCTTATACTATGTTAGAACAGAATCTGTTTTACGAGGTGATATAGCAGATCAAGCAATGAGTGAAGACTGTGTTGCTTGTGATGGGTAATTAAAAAAGGGGACCACATTAGTGATCCCCTTCTTTTATAGGAACTGTTGGGTATGGTACGCCCATTTTTATTTTGTTCCTTATTTTTTCTTTCCTTTTACTGGTTTACAATCAGGTACTCTTTTACCACCTTTCTTTTTAAAAGTAGGTTTACCGTTTACAATATGTGTATAACCTGTCCAACACGGTGTTTCTTTTTTCTTTATCTTATTTGCCATAACTATTTTCTAAAACTTCGTTTTCTTTTTTTATTATTATTACTGCTTGATCTTTTATTATCTTCTTCTTTACCGGCTCCTAACTCCCAGTCTTGCCAACCAGCCGCCATAGCTATTCTCTCCCACCATTCATAACTTTCATCTAAAGAACCTTGTATGTTTTGCATTTTACGTAAAGCTCTATCCATAGGAACATTAGTTGTAGCAGACACTACATTTGCTATAGCCATGTAAGCTTGATTATCTAAGCTAAACTCCATGTTATCAAACGCTCCGTACTCAGCACTTTTAGCAGCATTGTTTAGTTTTCTAATTTTAGATCCTACTGTTGGAGATATATTAATTAATTCTAAAACTGCTTTACCATATTTAGGACTTTTCTTTTCAGACTGTTCATGAACTTTTATTGCAGCGTTTTTAACGCCAGCTATTGTTGCTCCTAAGAAACCAGTACCTCTTAATAAAGAGTCTGCCATACCGTTAGCAACTCTACCTTGTTTAGATAAAAGCTTTTCATCTTGTTCATCATCAGCAAACGCTATTCCAAACATAGCATTTTGTATAGCATTAAACATTAAATTCTGTACAAATCCGTAGTAAACAACTTTAGATAAATTTGTTCTGTAATCTCCTCTACCATTAGCTAAATCTAATATAGCTTTCTTTTGTATTCTAGCATACTGCATTGGTGTGTTAGCAAAAGCTAAAACAACTCTACCTAAATTACTAGCTTGCTGTTGACTAATCATATCGGTTCTAGAAGACTGTTGAGATACTTCAGCTATTTCTTTAAAATCTAAAAAAGCTTGTTCTTTAGCTTTAACCTCAGTCATACCTTGTTTCTTATAGGTATTAATTCTATTTCTATAAAACGTAGCACCACCAGAAGCTATAGCAAAACTATCTGCGTATCTTGTAAACACGAAACCTTTTTTAAGTATAGTGTTTATTATACCTCTACTTCCTACGTCAGCAGCAATTTCTGCTTCACTAATATTTAATTTTAATCCATCACGTCTTGTGACTAAATAATCTGAGTTCATTATTTCCATAAAGTCCTTAGAATATTGTTTAACATCAGCTAGTCTAGCACTTGCTTTTAATGGATTATTATCTGACCAATTAATAAAGTTAACAGAAGATATAGTTTGAAGCACAGCTGATCTAGTATTCAAGAACATAATAGCACCAACAGAATTGTTAACATAATCTAATACTCTGTTTTCTAAATTATTTTTAGCAGTTCTGTTTCTACCAGATTCCATTCTAGCTAAAGTACCTTCTAAAGCTTTTCTGTAGTTTTTACCATACGCAGCTTCTAGTTTGTTTAAATTTGCTTCAGAAAATATTTCTTCTTTATTTTGTTTCCACTCTTCTAAATACTTAGCTCTTTTAATTGTGCCTAATAAATTTCTAGCATCACCAGTTAGCGTTCCACTTAACCAATTCTTACCAGGTTGAGACCACCCGTCGTTTTTAGTAGTTGATAATAACTGATCACCAAAAGCTTCTAGCTTAGGATTATCTTTAACTATTTTATTTAATTCAGCTAAATCAGCTTTACTTAGACCAGGAACTTCTACTCCCATTTTCGTCCACATCCTAACTCTTAAAGCTTGCTCATTAGTAAACCCGCTTTTGTTTTTAGCTTTTAAATCTTTAGGTACAACACCTAGTCTTTTCTTTAAAGCTTTAACATCGTTAGTTAAAGATATTTGATCTCTAGTTATATTATCTTCTGCTCTTGCAAAAGGATCAAACAAGTTATCTTTATAAAACTTTAAAGCTGCTTCGCCTTTTTTACCTTTAGGTAATGTCTTATATAATAGACCAGCAAAGTCTTCAGCACCAGGAGATATAAACAAATCAAACTTACCTTTACCTTTACCCATGATCTCTGCTTTGGCAGAACCAAAAGTTTTATTAGCGTCAATGCCGGTTTTTTCTTGTATTATCTCGTTAAAGGTTTTACCTAGTTTCTTTTGAGCTAATGCTAATTGAACTTTACCTTTAACATCTATAACATCTAATACTTTTTTAACTGCTTTAACATTTTTTAAAGCATCATCAGCAAAGTAAAAATCATTATAACCGTTTGCAGCTTTTTCTAATATCCAATTTGATTTAGCAGATGGTGCGCCATTAGCTAACCCTGTTATATTTTCTAAAGGTATATCTAAACCTAGCTCCTTTAAAAACTTATGAATAGCTGGGGCAGCATCTTGAGGTCTAGCCGTTAATACAAACATGTCTCTTTTACCTGGACTTTCGTTTATAAATTTAGCTAACTCAAACAAAGGTCCTTTTTTACCATCTATTACTTTACTAAATTCTGAAAAATCAAACTTTGCTCCTGCAGCTTCTAAAGACTCAGATCTTTTAGCAAACTCCGTAGCATTAAGTTTTCCTTTCTTACCATTAGGCATAGTATAAAGTACATTAGATTTGGATCTAGCTAGTGTATCATCAAAATCAAATACTCTAGCCTTTTTAGTTTCTTTAAATTTCTTTTGAGCCAACCTAAGAGCTTTATCTCTATTGTTCATTTGGTTTAATAGCTCTGCTTTACTAGATTTTTTACTTGTCAATACTCCTGCTTTTTGAGCAAGCTTAACATCTGCAGCCCAACTAGATTTTACATCTGCTTTATTTTTTAAAGAAGATTCAAGTACTAGTTCATTAGGTCTGCTAGGTTCTAAAGACATTTTAGCTACAGCATCAGTTATCCAAGGTTCATTAAGCTCTCTAAGTTTAGCACCAACACGTTGAGCGTTTTTCTGCATTAACTTATCATAAAGAGTTTGTTTAAAACCACTTTCTACAGTTACATAGTCTTTTAAGCTTTTAAGATCTAAAACCATTCTAGCTAAACCAGAGGTATTAGTTGTACCACCTAGCTTATCTATAACGTCTAAATATTTTTTAAACGATATAATACCTTTGTAATTGTTCATTATATCTTTACCATCTTTAGCCCATCTACCTTCTACAATAGCTCTAGCTTCTTGCATTGATTGCTCTAAAGAAGATTTTAAATGCTCTAGTTTAAGTTTGCCGGGTTCCCCTGTTTTTTTAACAGCCATGATTGGAACAAACTGTCTACCATATCCTGAAGTAGCGCCACTATTTTCAGCAGCTAGTTGATATATAACTTTTGCTCTTGCTTCAAATTCAGCAGGAGTTTTAGCATCATATAAATAGTTTTGCTTCATCACACCCATAGCATAATAAACATCTGACTTATAAGCATTGTCGCTAGAGTTTACGTATTTTTTAAGAGCTTCTAAATCTCCAGTTTTAAAATACTTTTGCAAAGCGTTTTTCTGCTGAGCATCACTCATAAACTCACCAGGCTCTATCTTATCAAATACACCTTCTTTATATTTTTCACCTAGGTTGTTTGTTATTCTTTCATATTGACCTTTAGCAAGATCATTTTCTGACATTAACTTACCTTCTGTAGTTATTTTTCTTATATCTTTTCCTACGTTTCTAGCAGTTCCTCTACTAGTGCTTCCAAATGATTGTAATAAAACCTCTTTAGTAAAATACTTCTGTAAATCCTTGGGAAAGTACTTAGCCATTTCTCCTATACCATCTAAAAATGTTTCAAGTCTAGCTGTATCAAATATAGACTTAACCATTTTAGGTCCTTCTTTTCCTTTTCCAGGTTTAAGAGTTTCCGTTGCTCGCATAGACTTACCAGTGTTACCATCTATAATATTATTTATATCAACACCTTTAGGCGCACCGTTTGTTTCTGCTATTTTAATATCAGCTTTTTCTGAAGTTTTAAAAGTAGGCGCGTCAGCTTTGCCTTCTTCAGCTCTTTTAGTAGCGTCTTTAATTACTTCAGCTTCAAGCCTTTCTACAAACGTTGGGTTTGTTTTTCTTAAAGCTTCTTTGTCTTTTATATAAGCACCAACTAATCTAGCTACAGTTATTTCATTTAACCCATTAACGCCTTGTAGTTCGCCTATTATTTTTTGAGCTAGTCTAGGGTTTTTACCATCAGCAACTCTTTGCAACTCGTTAGCTGTGGCTCCTTTAGCTTTCATCTCTCCTCTACTAACATTGTTTACTAGTCCTTGAAAGATTAATTTATTAATACCTTTTATGGTTGTAGCTTGTGAAGACCTGTAAAGAACAGCATCGTCAGGAGCTTTCATAGCTTCAGATATTTCTTTACCGCTTATGTTTTTTCTTTTAACCCACTTACCGTTTACTTTGTTAAAGAATAACTTCAACACGTTATTAGGTACACCAGTAGACTTACCACCTATTTGTTGATAAGCTTCAGGTATAATATTTTTTACAAGTTCAGCATTTTTATTTATAAAGCTTCTTAATTCTCTAAACGCTGCGTTTTCGTTTATGTTAACAGTTTGAGCAGCACTAACCTCTTTACCTTTTTTAGTACCTGTTTTAGCTATATCATATAGTAATTTTGGATTTAAACCAAAAGCTTCTCCCCATGCTTTAGCTAACTCAGGACCAGGTCTTAATGATTTATAATCCATAGATGCAAGGTCTAAAGCTATATTGTCTTTACCTATTGCCTCTATTAATTTACCCATAACGGAAGGATCTGTAAACTTTAAATCTTTAGGGTCTGTTAATCTTACCTCTCTTGTTGTTCTAGCATCAAAGTCCTTAGTTGTCTCAGCCATAACAGATTGAGCTTCTCTACTATCAAGATCTCTACCAAACAAATCTCCTTCTTGTCCTAATCTTTTTAATATATTACCAAGTCTACCACCTCCAAATGCGCCACCACCAAATAGAACCTGTCTAGCATATGCGCCAAACGGAACGTCTATATTTTCTTTACCTCTTTTTAAGTAAGTACTAAGTATCTTATCATATATCTCTGTGCCAACCTCCATTTCAAACATCTCTCTAGTAATACCTAAGCCTTCTTTAAACTTTTTGTTTATAAACTCTTGTATTAAACCTTGGTTGTTTTCATATACCTTACCTATAAGATCTGTCTTGTTACCTGTTCTTTCAAACTGTTCAAAAGCTTTTTTGTTTTCATTAGAAATATCTTTTGACTTTTGACTTAATTCTTTTTGAGCAACCTTGTCTATACCTAATGTTTGCCCAGTTTCATAATCTATAAGTTTCTTTCCGTTAAACTCTATGCCTTCAAACCTATTCATTAACTTAGGACTGTAATTACCTTTAGCAAAATCTTGCCCTAACCTTTGCATGAATCTAATAACAGCATCTGGATTGTTTAACTTAGGTAATACATTTTGCAATGCAGTTCCTTCTAAAGCTTTTTCTAAAAAAGTAGTAATGTTTTGTTTTAAACTACCAAGCACACCACTATCAAGTACTCTTTGTTTATTCTCAGGTCTTTGTAATAAGTCTAATAAGTTAGCATTAAACTCTTCAAAAGTAGAATTTTTATCTTGAGTTTTTTCGTAAGCTTCTTTTATAGCCTCAGACAGATTATCTATCTTAGTTATTTCACCTGTTCTAGGATCTATAGATTCAAACTTCATTTTAGACACAGACTTAGCTAACATGTCTTGTAGCGCTTTTTGCACACCAACATCTTTAGCAAACATCTTACGCATAACAACGTGGTAAATCTCATGAGGTAAAGTACCTTCGTTCATTTTAGACACATCAACGCTTACATGTAATTTTCCATTACGAGTTGTTACAGCAGCCGCTTCACCTGCTCCTAGTTTCATACCTCTACCATTTGTAGAGACTGTCATATTAAAAGCAGGTTCACCACCATTTTCTTTCATATAACTTCTATTAAACCTTTCTAATAAACCTTGAGTATCTGCAGCTAATATATTTTTATCTAAAAATCTTTCTCTGTTTTCAGCTACTCTTATTTGTTTTATTAATTCATTTCTTAATTGAAATTGGTCACCAAGTTGTTCTGTTGTTTCTCCTTTTTCTAATCTACTTGTTATATCTTTGTCCGTCCTTAATAGTAAATTTCTTTTTGACTGTACGCTTAATCTTCTGTCAGCTTTATTAGTATGTGTTAAACCTATTATGCTGAACTGTAAAACTTCCATTAAAGTATGTTTAGCCCAGTCTTCCATGTCGCCATACTTTTCTTCTACAAAAGTTTCAAATTCTTTTTTGTTTTGAGCCGATGCTATCATAGCTTCTAATGGAGCTGCTGTTTGTGCACCAGCTGCGCCACCAAGACCTGAGTATAAACCTTTTTCTAAAGCTGTATTCATTGCAGATGCCCCAGCAAAACCTTTAAAAAGATTAGTAGGTAGTATTTTTCTCATAGCGTGACCACCAACCACGAAGCCAAAACCAGCACCAGTAGGCATATCTACACCAAACAATGGATCTAATAAAGCCATTTTACCTTCTTCTTGAAGTCCTTGTATAATTAAAGCTTGTGCTTTGTTAAACGCGCTACCACTTACTTTTGTTAGTCCTTTTGATTTAACATAAGCGTCTATAGTCATTTTAGCTTTTTTAGCTCTTGCAGCTACTATAGCTTGTGATAATGGCTTGACAGAGTTTTTACCAGCATTAGCTAAATAAGTAACATTTCTTAATTTACTTAAATAATTACCTATACCTAAAGTTGTACCCATACCTCCAGTGGCATAAGTAACAACACCAAGCTCTGCTAACATAGGAACAAAACCACCTAGTCCAGTCCAAAACTGCTCTCCAAAACCTTCTTCAAAAGAATCTAATTGCTCTGCAGACATAGTAAAAGGATCTTGACCTTCATCTAGTGTTGTATTTATTTTGTCCAACAAAGCCTCAGCATCATTCAAATCATCTCTATCTGTTCTAAATAAATAATCTCTTCTAAAACTACCTGGGCCAAACTCACCTTGACCAGGCAAAGCATCTAATATACCTGCTACAAAATTACCACCTTGACTAACTACGTCGTCGGCTTTTATAGAACCTGGATCTACATTTAATAAGTATAATTGTTTCCAAGCAGCGTGTTCTGTAGATAATCTTCTTTGAGTCTGTCTTGTGTTTTCTACATAACCAGCTAAATCACTTATGGTTATAGTAGCTTCATCTGATTTACTTTCAGGTTTAGATATAATTATTTCATCTGTAGCAAAACCAGGTTGCACTGCCATTAAGTCTTTCAGGGTAACTCCTTTTATAACACCTTCTGTTGCATACTCTGAAGTTGTTTCCCTACCCTTGGTATCAATCATAGAATAACCTTTAGCAAATAATTTTTCGGCTAATGGTGAACCTTCTTGCATAAAATTAGCTTTGATTTTAATATCAAACTTTTGAGTATTTATATCATTTTGAAATCCACTGAATTCAGCTAAGTGTATTCTATAATCGTTTTGTATTGTTTGAAAGTCAGACGTGTCTAATTTCTTTTTTAATTCTACTTTAGCTATGTTATAATCCTCTGTTAAATCAACTACTTGTATACCACCTATTTTAGCAAGACCTTTTGTTATTCTAGTTCCGTCTGGTGCAAACAAAAATTCAGCATCTCTATCTACTACGGTTTTTAGTATTAAATTGCTGGCTTTTATAGATTTTTCTAATTCATCTGTTAAATCTCCTGTTGTAGAGTTTTCTAAACCACCTGTTGGTTGGTTTAATAAATTTTGTATTTCTCTTATTCTATTATTTAATTGAGCTAACTGTTTTTCTTCAGGATCAGTTATACTTTGTATATGTTGTAGCTTTTCTCTATTACTTGCTTCTAACCAATTACCAGCATCTTGAAGAGGTTTAACGTATTTTTTTATAATATTATAATTGTTCATTTCAACCTCTCTAGTAGCTACTTGTTGTAGCATTCTATCTACTATAGCGTCCGGTTGAGAACCTGTTAAACCTACATCTTCTGGGTTTATACCTCCAAAAAAACCAGATCCAGAAACGCTTCTATTGGCAGCGTAATTTTCAATAAGGTTTTTTCTCATGTAATCTCTAAAGCCATCTTTATCCATTAATGAGCTAATCATCATTGTTGGATCATAAGCTATATCTTCTTCATCAGCAAAATCATAACTTAACTGCTCTAAGTTGATAGCTATAGAACCTTCAAAGTCATCAATGTTTCTTTCATTTTCTATGTTTAATTCTTCGTCAAAATTATCTTTAAGAAAATTATTTATTAACTTTTGGCTATCATCAACTTGGTTGTTTAAACTACCAGTAAAGTCTAATCCAGAAGCTGCTGTTATCATGTCGCTTGGACTAAGTTTTGTTGTCCTTACTTTTATGGTATTACCATTTAAAGCGGTTATACTTATATTATTTTTATCATAATCAAATTCAAAGCCTCCATTTACACCACCATACATTTGAGAGTAAGCCGATGCTATGTCTTTATTTGATTGACTTTTAAATTCTGGAATATTAAAAATAGTACCGTAGTCTCTATTTTTAGGTAGTTCAATTTTTACAACTGCATTCTTTTTTGCACGAGCTTTTGCAAGCCTGTCTAACTGTGTATCTCCAACCGAAGCTGTGTCTACCGAATCTAATTCCATATTCTCGGATGTTACCGGATCTACCAGTGCTACAGTCACATCCTCCGTTGCAACACTGTCTGCTTTTTTTAACGTAAAACCTAGTCTTTTAGCTTGAGCCTCCCAATCATCACCGTATTGAGATTTAAATTTATCAGCAGATATTTCTCTGCCATTTGCATCTACATATATATCCATTTAATTATATTTTTAAAGGTTTTCTAATGCTACTATTTCTAATTCTATCATTATACTCTCTTTGTCATCTTTGCTTAATGGTAAAGAGTATTTTGTTTTACCTAATCCAGGTACTGTTAAGGCTAGTTGATTAAAGTTAGTGTCATCAATTTCAAACCCTTCAATTTGATTTGTCAGTTCTTTTATACTCATTAGTTTACCTTTTACATTTATTTTTGTATTTAATAAACTAGGTATACCCTCATCATCTTCTAACGCTGATAGGTTATTTAAGATATCTTGAGCAACATTTGTAGAGGCGTTTTCATTAGGATCATATTCAACAGAACTAAAGTCTCTACCTTCTGTTAAACCTAATATTCTTTTTAATTGTACAGCTCCTCTACTGCTAGTATCTCCTTTAGGTATATAAAGTTCTTGAACTATATCTTTAAACTCACCGTTAGCTAATGGTTCTGATTTGGTTATTGTGTAATAATTAGCAGCACCTCCTCTAGATATTTTAATATTATTCATTTCTGAAACTTGAGTTAAGTCTCCAGAGGTTATAGCTCTATCAATAGTTATATTATTAGCTTGAGCTTTTCTTTCTGCTTCCGTTAATTTACCACCACCACTAGATTTACCTTTTCCATCTCCAGTTTGTGTTTCGTTTTTAGTAACCAATGGAGTGTCTTTATAGTATATTCCACTAGCTGGATCATCTGATTTTAAACCTAATGTTCCTAGTGTTTGATCTATTAAAATTTTAGACATTTGAGCTTTAGCCTCTTGATCAACCGTGCGTTTTCCAGTTGTAACAGCTTCACTGTTTTCTACTGCTTTTAAAAATTCTCCATAACTTTTAGGACCTGTTTGACTATCTAACATGCCTAAATTATATTCATAAAAGTTTTTAGCATCGTTGAAAGAGTTCATAGCTCCAGCAACTTTTTTATTTGATTCTTGAATCATCATAGGCAGTGGCCCTACGCCTTCCATACCCAAGTCATATGTGGTTCTTGTTTGAGCTGTAGATGTTACATCACTTCTGTTTCTTTTATTAACAGTGTCAGAAGTAACTGTTTGCTCTTGATTTGTTATTAATTCCTGATTTAAACTACCATTGCTACTTATTAAGTTAAAATTATCAGGCCCTAGCATAGCTTGAAATTCTTGTGATATTTGAGGTATTTCTTGTATAAAATCGTTGTCATCACTGTCGTCTAACTCCATCCAAGCGTTTGCTGATATTGTTCTTGTAGGCATTTCAACACCATTAGCATCTTTACCACTTACTTTTAAAAATAAATCATTTTTATCTTTATCATAGGTTAATGCAATATTAGCACTTGGCATTTTTCCAGACATTGCATTTATTAACCATTGATTTGCTTCTGGTTCATACTGAGCTGAATCACCTTGTAACGCTATTGTTTTACCTATGTTAGCATTTTGCTCTACCCAATATTTTGTAACATCGTCCCAGCTAGCCGCGAAGTTAGTTGTTAGGTCTAACAAGTTTTGATAATTAGCTATTTCTTGTTTAGCTAGTTGTCTTTTTTTGTCATCACTAAAATCTGTCATTAAATACATTTGAGCCGCTGAAGCTACATTTATTCTATCTCTTAATATAGCTGTTACCTCATTATCTAAGCCGTCAGGTTTTTCTATTTTATCTAGCACCTGAAGAGTTTGAATTTGAGCTATATCAACCTTATACTGATTAGCTTGCATAGTAGCTATTTGATTCTTGCGATCTCTTTCTTTTTGTAGCTTCAGCCTTTCTCTATTTGCTCTCTCTTGCTCGGACAAGTTTGATGCTTTACCATAAGCATCAAAATAGGAATTTACTGGACTACCGCCCGATGGACCCGATGGGTTTTCGTAACTCATATTTATATTTTTTATGTTTTTGGTGCAAATGGATTACCCATGCTTCCAGCTATGCCACCTATAGCGCCAAATAAAGCACCTGTTGCAGCTTCTCTAGCTCTACCTGCTTCTCTTTTTTCACCGTATGCTCTATCAGCAAGACCTGCTACTCTATTCATTTTAGCAACCTCACGCGATTCAACAGTGTTGAATTTAAATGCTCTACCTTGAGCATCTGCTTGTTGCATTCTTTGACCTTCTGATATATTAATGTTTTGTATTCTTTGTCCTTCAGCCATTTTCATTTGCTGCATTTGTGACTCCCCGGCTGCCCTCATTTTTTCATTTTGAGCTTCTTGAGATTCAATACTAGCCGCAACACCTTTCTTGCTTTGTAAAGCTGCTTGAGCTAAAGCTGTAGCACCACCGGCACTTGCGCCCGTAGCTCTTAACGTGTCAAGAGTATTAGCTAGAGATATATCAGCCTGTTCAGCTTGCATTTCTGCAGCCTGAGTTGCAACACCTAAATTAGCATAGGGGTTTGTTATCATACTAGATAAATTCTCTGCTAAACCACTTAGGTTAGTGAAGTTATCATATGGATTTATAGCAGGTTGTCTGCTATCCTCCAAGCTTTTTAATTCTGCCTCTCGACGTCTTTGCTCACGTGCGGCACGTCTTTGAGCTCGTCTGGCTCTTCTACCAGCACCTATCGCTCCGACTGCACCAACAACGCCTTTAGCTACTCCTCCCATAATTATGCATATTTGTATATTATAGAGTGCTTTTTATCTAGCACGCTGTATTTTAAATTTTTTACCTTGTCAACAATACCTTTTTCGGCTGATGTAGCCCATACAAATTTACAACCTATGCTTATCGCATGTTGTACCATGTAGTCTATAAGTTTTGTTATTATATCGTTTCTGTCTTTATCTCTATATTCTTTACTAGAAATAACAAAATCAACGTATGCTATTCTAGCGTTAGTAAAATATAAATAACCTGCAGCAACAGGAACACCGTTTTTTGTAGCTATATAACCACCGGTGCCATCGCCAGGCAAGTAATCAGGATCAGGTATGGGCTGTCCCCAGTCTAACCACCACTGACTTATAGTATTAAAGTCAGCTTCTGTAATTCTTTTTATTTTCATTTTATTATATTTAATATGACGATTCTACGTAATTAGATGATACAGCAAATAATTCTTTAACACCACCTACATCTGTAGAAAAATCTGTTCTTATTGTAACTGTACAATAATAACCTTTTATACCTGTCATTGAATCTCCAAAAACAATTTCAGCTTCTGATGCTTGTGTGTTGTTTATTAGATTCGCAAAGTATTTATTTTCTTTTCTATCAAAACCAGCGAACTCTCTTGGTAGACCAGGATTAGGTGTACTAAACACTGATTGAAAATCTATTCTATCTACAGCTTGACCGTCAGCTGGGTTTATTACATACTCACCTTCATAATAGCTATTAACAACAGTAGTGACATCGCTATAGTTTATGTAATTTGTGTTAAACTCATCTGGTCCAGTAAAGTCACTTTGAAATTGAGTTATTTTCCAACCGTTACTACCTTCGTAGTTTACTGTTTTAAAGTTTTTAGATAAACTAACTTTAGGGTTAAAGACAAAAGTTAAATACGAATCATACTGGGTGTTGTAAAAATTAGCTCTTAATCCTTTGTTGTGCTCCCATAAGTTTATGTAACCTGAATTTGCATCATATCCTATAGAATAAAATTTACTTTTTAAACTAAACATCCAACTAGGTTTATAGCTATACTTGCTAGGCCAACCTAAGACAGTTTCGTCAAAACCTAAGGTTTGATAGTTACCATCAACAGAGGGTGCTGTAGTGAATGGTTGTAATGAAACCGTATATTGTTTTTGATGCATGTCCCATCCACCAACAATTTTACCAGTATTTCTACTAGTCTCATTAACAGCGCTTAAATTATCTCTAAAATAATCAAACATACCGTAGTTAGATATTTCTGTTATACCGTCTTGAGATAATCTTAGCATTGCATTTCTGTCCATGTCAGAAAAATATTTTCTATATCCATAAACAGCAAAGCTTTCTGGGTTTTTACTTATTCCATAATTACCAGCGTAAGGAATTATTTGACCTATAACTAGTTGTAATTGACTAACAGGTACTCCCCCACCTTCGGCAGTATATATAGCGTCTTTATCTATTAAAGCTCTACTAACTTTATTTTCTTGAAATATAATCAAGTTTGTATCTTCAGCGTATAATCTTTGTATACTACCGTTTGCTGGATCTGCAGCTTTAGTTATATCTTCACCAACGCTAAACACGTTAGTGTTGTTTATACCTGTTCTGGAGTTATATATACCAGAGTATATTAAAGCGTTTCCTCTTACAGCTCCTTGTGGCTCGTCTTCTACTAAATAAGCTTTTACACCAAGAGATACTGAAGTGTTATTATATCCTCCTCTTATTCTTGATTCCTCTATAGCCCAATCTTTGTTGTCAACACTAACAGTAGCGAATAGCGGATAACCACCTATCTGTTGTGGTATACCTCTAGATCCATCATAAACAGGAAAACCAGAGTTTCTACCTGTTATTTCTGGATCATTAACTTTCTTTAATAAGAAGGTGTTGAAATATTTAACTTCTATTATTGCAGCCATATATTATTATCACTTGTTTTTTTAATAAATTAGGTTAAAGGAGTTTGAGATCCAGGCACCACGCCACCAGTCGAATCTATATCCATTGTCCATTGTCTTAACTCTTGATCGGTTCTATTACCCTGGTTGTTTTGGGTGCTTGTTTGAGAAAACTCCCAACCCCAATCAGGCCAACCAGGATTCTGGTTATTCCAATTAGCCGCAGCACTCCAATTTGTTCCGTTGTAATCAAAAGTTGTTACATAATAATTGTTAGTACCTGAACTAAAACTTTTTTTAGTTAAAAGATCTGGAGTTTCATAAAATTGACTAACATATCTAAACAACGGTTCTTTTGCGTATACTTGTGTTCCACCAAAAGGAGAACTACTAGAAGAAACTTTATATGAAAAAGCTCTATTAGGTCCAAAGTCGTAATAAAAATCGCCATACTTTATATTAAATCTATCTTGACCATAGTTGGTGTTACCTGTGCCAGACTCAGATTGACCACTACCTGTTTCTTGAGTACCAGAGCATATAGTATTGTTACAATCCCAATTGTTGGTAACTAGGTTTTGCGTTATTATTCTATATTCTCCAGGTGTATCAAAAGCAAACACCCTAGATGCTACACATTGGTAAGATTGAGATGTACTCTGACTTTGACCGACAATATCAACAAGCCAATTACCTTGAATCCCTTGAGCAAAAAAGTTAGGATATCCATTATCTTTCAATTGGCCGTATTCAAAATTATTCAATTGATTATCATGTTCCCAAGTTCCTTTAGAAATATTTAACGATGTGTTATTTCCACCACATATATCACCGTTTAAATCTACAGCTGGCGTCCAAGCTTGGTTACTGTTTGATCTATAATCTATATTAAATGATCCAAAAACATATTTAACCGTGCTACTTCCACTGCTTATACCTGAATTAGTACCACCACCATCAAGTCCACCACCAAGGTTATTTCCTGATGATTCTTCACAATATGTATCAGCATTGCTACCTATCATTGATATAGCTACATATGCTGTTCCTTCTTGTATACCTTTTTTATTTGTATAGCCTTGTCCAGCAGGTGGTGCTACCCATCTAATTTCACTTCTATATTTAGCTGAAGTACTTGCAGCTGGTACTATTTGTTGTGCACAATCAGCAGCTGTTTCTGTTGAAGTTGAACTTCCATAAGGTGGACTTGATGGTACTGTTGCTTGAGAACCTGGTCCAGATATAGGAGGAATTGCTCTAAACCCTTGATTGTTTTGAGTGGTCTGTGCGTTCCAGCCCTGCGCCTGGTCGATAAACAGCATTGTAATTGCTTCTCCAACACCTTTACCGAAACCACCAATGGTTTGTCCTAGAAAAGAACCAACTAAAGGAGTTTCACCAAATATATATTGTGAAGAACATTCTGTAAATAAACCACCTGAATCACTACATCTTATAGTCATGGTGTAAGAACCTATAGCTGTTCCATCTTGTATTAATCTACCGTATCTTTTACCAGTTGCTGGGTCTTGATAGTTGCTTATACTAAATGGCCCACATGTACTACTATTGCTACAAGCAGTGGTAATTCCAGGTCCGCCAAGTGATTGTATAGTCCATGTTAAAGCGTCTTCATACATAAAGTTCCCATTTTGCAAAGGAACTAAATTATTTACATTTGAACCATTATCTCCAATAAAATCAACCATAGGTAAATTAGCACCTGTAGGTGTTGATGGGCCAGTTGGCCCTTGCCCCTGTTGAAACGCGAAATTATAATTGCCTTCGCAGTTTTTTATAACAGGTGTTATATTTAATAGTTGATTGTTACTTATGTTAAAAACAGTAGGTGTAGTAGGATCTCCATTTGAATCTACAGGAACACCCGCGGCATCTGTTTGTTGTAATGAGAATTGAAATGTATAATTATTAGCTGGACTATTAAAGCCATCGTGTAAAAAATATTTATCTTTTGTGGCTAAGTAATAAGTGTCTTGTGGATAAACAGCTGCACTATTGTCTAGCATTGCGTCACCTTTAGCAACCCTTATTATTTGAAAGTGATCTGTTACGTCTAAATTATTATTATCTGTAACTGAAAACAACTGTTGATTGTTAGCGTCTAAACCTATCCTTGAATACTCTAACGCAGTACCACCGGCGTCTATAGGCCAGAAGTTACCATTTATATTTAACTTAGATACTCCAGCAAATTTTATTTCCGTATTTGGTGGAGGAAAAGTACCACCACCTATTATTTTTACTCTCCAATAATTATTTTGTTCTATTACCTCAGATACTATAGCTACGTTACCATTAGCACCTATAGCTGTAGTTCCAACAAGTTTTGTACCATCACCTTGAAAAGCGGTTTTTTCAAATCTAGCTACAGTGTTAGCTGGTTGTACTTGTGGTCTATCAAAAACAACACCCAGTCCTTGTAGACCTGGGAATAAATTTGAAGGAATTACATTTCCATTATTATCTGTAAATGGCGCGCCTGTTATTTCTCCATTATATAACACAGCATCTTCTCTTAATAAAAAGTTAAAACCTTGTAATCCACTAGCTATAGACGTGTTGTTTTCTACAACATAATTTAAATCTTCTATTAAACCAGCTGTTGTTGTTTCGTAATATATATCTATTCTAGAAACTGTAGGCTCAGTTTCATAAACAGCTAAAAAAGGTGTCATGGCGTTAGTTACTTGACCAATAGTGCTAAAAGTATTTAATCTAGCTACATATGGTTGAGTATCTATTTGATATAAGTTCTCTTGACCTTGAGCACTTAAAGTTTCAAACACCATGTTTGAATCTGTTGTAGTACCTATATTAACCACTGTGTCTGAGTTTCTGCCAGGATAATATTGTTCGTTTTGATCACCTACTATAACTACACCACCTCCACTGCCTTGTAAGTTTGTAACTCTACCAAACAATCTTACAGAGCTTCTAAACTGTCTTTGCTCTGGTCCTACCTCATTTAAATCTCTAGGTATTTTATTTATGTTATCATTAATTAAAACAATGTTAGCTGTATAACCTTCTTCACCTGTTGGAAACGGAACGTAGCCTGTTGCACCACTGTCTTGACCTGGATAACCATTTAGTATACCAGGTAAGTATACATTATAATAATCTTGTTCGTTTTGTTTTACTACTATTTTATAGGAATACCAACCTAGTGGATTGTAGTCATCACTTGTAGGGTCACCATTGTAAACACCCGGGTAAAAATTAGTATCATCTAGTACAGGTTCTACTGGTATAACATTGTTAACATTAACCTTTAGAGAATCACCTGGCCAAACAGATGCTGATGGATCTTGTTGTGGAGGAGATGGGTTTCTGTAAGGATTAAAAACTGTAGATAAACTACTTACAGAATCACTACCGTCATTAGATAGTATAGTAGTAGACGTTCTACCGTATCTATCAGATAAAACAAAACCAACTTGATAATTTCTATTTTGTTTTAAAGAGTGGTTAGGATACTCTATAATACTAGTAGTATATTGTACCGGCGTTTGATCAGGTATACTAGCGTCATCTATACTAAAGCTAGATTTTGGCGAAACATTAACATTGTAATCTATAGACTCAGGAGGCGAGTGCTTTGTTTGAAAATTACTATATACTATCCTGTTGCTTATTATTTCTTGACCAAGCGCTTTAACAGGTACTTTATCATAAACTCTAACTACTTCATCACCTGGTAGTGTTTGAAAAGGTTTAGTAGAGTTATACATGTATTCAAATAAATTCGTAGAACCTGCTACAGCCGCCACAGTAGAAGCTGGTATGGTATCTACTACTTGTATAGCTTGAGCATCAGATTCTTTATATAGTATCTGTACGTTTTGTAGTTTTAAAGATTTAATTAAATCATCTCCAATAAAAGGTAGTTGTATTCTAAGACCTATTTGGTTAACTTTGTTTTCCATAAACTGAACAACAGTACTTCTATAAGCGTTCTCCATGTCTTCAGATAAAACTAATGGAGGATCGTCAAAAGAACGTTGGGCTAAAAAGTAGCCATCTTGTTTAGGTATAAAACACTCTTGAGTGTATGGCGCCATTATAGAATATGTATTGTCTTCAAATTGAAATCTATAACTAAACCTAGCAAATATGTCTGTTAAATAATCTGGATCACCTTGGAAATTTTCTTCATAATAAGGGTTAGCCCCAAATTTATATTCATCTCCAGCTGTATATGTTTGGCTTACGTTTGTAGTAAAAGTATAAGTTGTTGATGGTGCTGTTGGAAAAGTTATAGCTGTAATGTTTGCTTCTGTAAAGCCAACTACATCTGAAGTTAGTCTATCACCAACCTTTGGAACTCCTTGTATACCCGCAATAACACATGTAAAATCAGTACCTGTATTTGTTGTATTCGGTGATAATTGACCACCTCCTGGAAAAAACTCACTGACAACATCTTTCATTGTTGTTTCATAAAAACCAGGAGCTAAAGCGCTTTCTTGCCAAACATCTATAGGTTGATATGGATTATAAGAAGCAACTGATATTTGATCTTCATTTGTGTAATATGATGATGGTTTTGATACATCTATTCTTCTTGGTTGATTTCTATCGTCTGTCCAAAATAATAAATTTTCTATAAGATTAACCCCATATATAGGATTTCCTTCATAGAAATTTAAATAAGCTCCTTTAAGTCTAATAACTGGGCTAGCTGGTGTTTGAGCTGTACCCTCTAAAACATTGTAACTAACTATAAGGTTACTAGCTGAAGGAACATAAACGCCTTGAGGATTATCTGCTTTTAAATTATCTGTTAAAAAGAAAAATATAGTATTAGTGTCTTCTGATCTTAAATAACCTATACAGATTAAGTCATCAATACCTAAGAAATTATAAAAATCTATAACACTTTCATTACCTACTATGTTTTCTAAAGCACCTACATCTGAAGACTCTGATTTACTAACAGCTATATTCATAGCGTCCCTGTATTCTCCACTAGGTAGTAATCGATCGTCTAAGTCTTTATTCATCTTAGACTTTATGAAAACATTTTTAACTTCAGCCATTTAATTTAATTTTTAATGTTTTATCCATTTAGATTTACCTCGCATAACTTGAGTAATTTCCTCTAATTTAATATTAGATAATCTTATTTTAGCATTTCTAAGTTTAGCATATCTTTCTTTTTTCAACCTCATAACTATATACTCAGGTTGATTAGCTCTAGTAGATACTATAGCGTGTAATATAGATGCATACATAGCTTCTTCCGCCATCTTAGGTACTTTAGTATCTAAGTTATATGCTAAGCCATCAGATATGTACTCTAAGATTATAACTTTATCTCTTAGGTTTGCTGAAAAAGATATTTTACCTTCTCTTTCGTTTATTGTATACCAACCATTAGAGTTAGCGTATTGAGGATCCATGCCATATAATTCACCCCAACCCGCGTATAATCCAAATCCCCAATCGCCAAATTGAAGTAGATAACCTAACCAAGTTTGATCTACTAGTTCGTTGAAATTTCTATAAGCGTTTGTCTTCCATCTATCTTCTACTATAGAAGTTCCAGTTATATTAGCGTCGTACACATCTTGCATAGGTACACCAAGGCCATCTTGTAATGGCATTTTGTATGGGTTTTGAGTAAGATTGTTTGCTGGGTATATAGGATGTTTTACACCTTGATGATCATACCAACCTATGCTTACATGATTAACATAGTCTTGAGGCATTATTACACTTAAGTTGTGTGGTATAGTTAACTCTTGAGACTTGATACTTTTCAAGGTATCATAACTAAACTCTTGCATAGATCGTTTAGCAAAGAATATTAGATCAGTTCTTTTAACACTTGGTATTAATTTACCAGCGCCAACATAAGCAACCTGAAACGCGTTTATTATATCCTTTAATTTAGTATAAGCATAGCTTCCATAATTTTCTTCTACTACATCTCCAAAAGCTTTTTCTTGTAAACTTGAACCATACTTACCTCCGTCTAGTTTTTTAAGTTGAACAACTAACTCTGATCCAGCAGCAAACGTCTCAAATGGTATAAACTTTACATCAGCAAAAGACGAACCACCTCCATATACAACTGTTCCATAAACAGATTGATCCCATTCACACTTGTATCTACCGTCACTTTCAAGTGTAACGTTATTTATTATAGCGTAACTAACTTGATCTGAACCTTGTGTCCATGTCACAGAGCTACCAGTTAATGTTATTTTATAACCCAACTGAGGTTCTATGCTTCCTGGATTTAATCTAAATACAACTTCATTAGCTCCAGGAGGAGAAGCAGAAGTTGTTGTTGTTTGTCCTTCCCCTGTAAAATTTATAACATTACCAACAACAGAATAAGGTATGTTTGTTTTATGTAGCTCTTCATAACTACCTGGTAGTTTCGTAGCGCTATAATATAATTTAAAGTTATTTTGATTATATTGTACGCTGGCTTTATCGTCAGTAAAAAACTTTAAATTAGTATCAAAAGTTGTAGTTATAGTCTCTCTCTGAATAGATGCGCCAAAGCTTTGTGCACCTTCGTAATATTGTCTGTTGTTTTCTGTTACTAATGCCATTTAATTAACTTTTTGCGTTTGCTTCATCTTGCATTACTTGTTGCGTGGCTACTTGAATTATTGAAGGATCTTTTACTATAACGCCAGCATATGCTAATATTCTTAATATTAAGTTTGTTTGCTCAGAAGGATGTAGTTGAAAATTTATAGATCCAGTTGGTGGATTTGTACTAGGATCGTACTCGCTACTACTGTAAACGTATTGTCCTCTTCCTCCAACCGTAAAACCCCAAAGAGGATCTAAAGGTTTTTTTACAAAGTCGATTGATATAGTATTTGATTGGTTTATTGTAGAAGGCGAAACAAATAATTTTTCGTCTTCATATAAATAAACTGGATACTCTTCTGTTGCTTTTAATAGCCCAGTACTTTGAGCGTTATAAAAGTCAGTTCTATTAACTCTTTCAACTTCTGTCACGTTGCCATAAGAGTTAGTATGTGTTACAACTCCTAATCTATAAAACGACACATTATCTCCATAAGTGTCGGTTATTAATTGAGGTAGTTGAAAATAGTTTTGGATATATTCTAAGGAAGCAGACGTTTTAAATATAGATATTTTTTCGTCTATATTCATTTGTCTATCAGCATAATCAACGTCAGCTTGAGGTACACGTAACTGTTGGTTAATATCATCGAAGTATTGCTCAAATATTTGTAGTTGCACTTGAGCTGCCACATTGTTAAATTCTTGAGGCGTCATATAACCACGCTGTTCTTTATTAAGAATCAACAACACGGTTTGATATACAGTGTTTACGTTTACCATTTTATATTTTTAAGTTAATATAAAGGCGGCCGAAACCGCCTCATATTAAGATTACATGTTATTTTAACTTTTTCTCTATTGACTTATAAACTTCAACAACGT
>Ga0213863_10000429_pt1 | contig 32043 bp, 31 predicted proteins | sample PICome_8_FD_160128 | JGI IMG/M metagenome (GOLD analysis project Ga0213863, IMG submission 160128) | Coastal seawater microbial communities near Pivers Island, North Carolina, United States - PICO497 | ecosystem: Environmental > Aquatic > Marine > Coastal | place: USA: North Carolina... | reverse complement strand
TTGACTGAAAATTATCTTGAAACAAGGGAGAATCATTTTAAAATATTGATGACACAGTTTATTCAGATGATTGGTTTTAAAGTATTAGTAACCGCTGGATTATTGCTAATTGGTGGACTACTTGTTTTAAATCAACAAATGAATATTGGGCAATTTGTAGCGGCAGAAATCATTATTCTTTTGGTTATTAGCTCTGTAGAAAAATTAGTTACAGGATTAGAAAGTTTTTACGATGTGCTTACATCCTTAGAAAAAATAGGGCAAGTCGTTGATAAAGAACTTGAAGCACAAGAAGGAACAAATCCTTTTTTAAAAAATGATACGGCTTCAATAACCTTGAATAATCTTATTCACCTCAATAAAGATGGAGATACTATTCTTAACAATGTAAATCTTGATTTAAAGCATAAAGATAGATTGTTAATTGAAGGTCCATCGGGTTCTGGAAAAACTACACTTCTTAAAATACTTTCTGGCGTAATAGAACCTTCAAATGGAGCAATCTACATAAATGACCATAGTTTTAAAGGTATGAATATTAATGCATACAGGTCTAACGTAGGTCAAGTACTTCCAGAACAATTTCCATTTGAAGGCACTATACTTGAGAACATAACATTTGGTAATAAGACAGTTGCAATGGATATAATAAATCAAATTGTAAAAGACGTTGGATTACAAGGCTATATTAGAAAACAATCAAAAGGTATCTATAGTGAAATTTTATCGCAAGGTCAAAGCTTGCCACATACCGTTTCCAAGAGACTTCTATTGGCTAGAGCCATTGTTCACGAACCAAAAATTTTATTACTTAAAGATACACTCGAACATTTTGAGCCAACTGAAGCGAAACGTTTAATGAAATATTTGGCTAACCCAGAAAAACCTTGGTTACTTATAGTTTCAGGGAAAAATAAAGACTGGAAAACAGTTTGCAATAAAAATTTACGTTTAGAATCAAATTAACCGACTCAACAATGCTTAATATATCTCATAATCAATTAAACAAAAAAGTTAATCTTGATAGCTATTCCGCACTAGCTAAAGCGCAAAATGTCAAACACAATAAATACTTTAATCGCTTTTTACTTGCATCTGCAATAATTGGTATCATTATACTCTTTTTACCTTGGACGCAAAACGTTACAGGTGCTGGCTATGTAACAACGCTTAGACCAGACCAACGACCACAAACCATTCAATCACCTATTCCTGGAAGAATCGAGCAATGGTTTGTTCGTGAAGGCGATTATGTGGCAAAAGGTGATACTATTTTATTTGTTTCTGAAATTAAGAACCAATACCAAGACCCACGTCTTGTTGAGAGAACTATTTCGCAGCGAGATGCTAAACGTAATGCTGTGATTTCTTATAAGAATAAAGTTCGCGCGCTAGAAAATCAAATTAATGCGTTACAGTCTGAACGCAAATTAAAAACGGAACAAGCACAAAACAAGCTGAAACAAACACAATATAAAGTAAAGAGTGATAGTATATATTTTGTAGCTGCAAAAACCAATAAAGAAATTGCACAAAAACAGTATGACCGAACGGTTACCTTACAAACCGAAGGGATAAAATCAAGAGCTGATGTTGAAGGTAAACAGCTGAAACTACAAGAAACAGAAGCAAAATTAATTGGTCAAGAAAATAAACTGCTTGCTAGTAAAAATGAATTAATAAATGATCAATTGGACATAAATAGAACTGCCACAGAGTATGCCGAAAAAATAAGCAAAGCACAGAGCGATAAATTTACAGCAAGTTCTGCACAATTTGACACAGAGGCGCAAGTGTCAAAGTTAGAAAATGCTTCTGCTAATTATGAGTTAAGGAACAAAATGCGTTATATACTTGCACCTCAAAACGGTTATATAAACAAAGCCATAAAATCTGGTATTGGAGAAACTTTTAAAGAAGGAGAGCAACTGGTTGGTATAATGCCTGCGGATTATGATATAGCAGTTGAAACATTTGTTGAACCAATTGACTTGCCTTTAATTCACGTAGGCGAAGATATAAGAGTTCAATTTGATGGATGGCCAGCCATTGTATTTAGCGGTTGGCCAGATGCGTCTTTCGGAACATATAGTGGTGCTGTAGTTGCAGTTGAAAAATTTATAAGTGCAAACGGAAAATTTAGGGTTTTAGTTGCACCTAAAAAGGAGGCAGAACAATGGCCAAAAAACGTACGAGTTGGCTCAGGTGCTCGCACTATCGCCTTACTTCAGGATGTGCCGATTTGGTACGAACTATGGCGAAAACTTAACGGTTTTCCACCAGATTATTACTTACCTACAACTGCAAAAGACTCAAAAATTGAAAAGAAATGAAAAGATTGAAAAACATAATTTTAGTCATTTTGGTCTCTTGTTTTACAAATACTGTTTTAGGTCAGATACAAGAGGAAAATTCAGTTGATATTTTAAGTGAAATATTAACTTTTGAAGAATTCCTCGGATTTGTTAAAAAACATCATCCGTTAGTCAAGCAAGCCAATCTTGTCCTGAGCATAGGGGAAGCAAATTTATTAAAAGCAAGAGGTGGTTTTGACCCAAAAATTGAGGTGGATTTTGACCGCAAAAAATTTAAGGACATTGAATATTACGACCAATTAAATTCTACCTTCAAAATACCGACTTGGTATGGGGTGGAATTAAAAGCTAACTTTGAGCAAAATAATGGGCAATTTTTAAACCCAAGTCTTAATGTTCCCAATGATGGTCTTTATAGTGTTGGAGTTTCATTATCACTCGCTCAAGGTCTTTTAATCAACGACCGAATAGCAGCGTTAAAAAAAGCGAAGATATTTGTTAAGCAATCACAAGCAGACCGTGAGCTTTTAGTAAACAATATAATTGTAGAAGCAAGTAAAGCTTATTTTGAATGGTTGCAAGCTACTAATGAGCAAAAAATCTACACTAATTTTCTTGATAATGCACAAGAGAGATTAAAAGCTATAGAACGTAGTGTTGAAGAAGGAGATAAAGCTGCAATAAATATCACAGAAGCAAAAATTACATTTCAGAATAGAAAACTAGAACTAGAAGCTGCAAAATTAAACGGAAGAAAGGCATCACTTAAAGTAAGCAACTTTCTATGGCTGAATGAAATTCCACTACAATTGGAAGAAAAAGTTTCACCAAAATCCCTTGAAATTGAAATGCTTGAGAATATTTTAAATATTAATTCATTTTTAAAAAATAGAATTCCGAGTGAAAATCATCCGAAATTATTGAGTCTACAAGCCAAAATCGATGGGCTAGAAGTAGAACGAAAGCTTAATAAAAATAATTTATTACCAAAAGTTGACTTACAATATAATTATCTTTCAGAGGACTATGATAGGCTCAATAGCTTCAATACGACAAATTATAAAGCCTTTGTGAATCTGAGTTTTCCTTTATTTCTGAGAAAAGAACGTGGTAATTTAAAATTAACCAACTATAAAATTCAAGATGCAGAATTTGAACAGGATATAACTATCTTAGAATTAACTAATAAATTAAATGCGATACGCTTTGAAATAAATTCATTGAGTGAACAAGTCCAAATAATCGAGGAAATAGTAATAGATTATGAGACATTGGTTAGTGCTGAAGAGCGAAAATTTTCTTTAGGAGAAAGTTCATTATTTTTAATAAATTCTCGCGAACAAAAATTGATTGATGCTAGATTAAAGGAGAATTCCTTATTTACTAAGAGACTTAAATCATATGTTTCATACTTCAACGTTCTAGGATTGGCAGATATAACCTTAAATTAAGCAAATCATTCGCTAAATTATCAAAATTGGCTTCAAAAGAAAGATTAGAATCAATGAGACTAATAAAAGGTCCTTTTTTAAAAATGGAATTAATAAAGAGATATTTTAATAGTTTACCTAATTTATCTAAACCATAGGCATGTCTTCTTCCTTTAATTCATGGAGTTCTAACCTTGCAAGTTGGTTAAAGAGACATTTCTTATATTTGATAAAAAGATATTATGAACAAAAAATTAAAAAAATATATTCTCAAATATACGCTTGAGTTCTTAGTTATTGTCTTGGGTATATCAATTTCTTTTGCTTTAAATAAAAGTCAGAATGATCGCAAAAATGAAGAAAAAGAAAATATTGCTTTAATTAACTTGATGTTAGATTTAGAAGAGCAATTAGCTGCACTTGACCAATACATAATTGAAGAAACAGAATTCTATAAGGATGGTATATACATATCAAAAAGTTATAAAGTTAATAAATCATTTATTTTAAATGATAGTATTATTTATAAATTAAATAATCTTTCCATCCGAAGAACTTTTAACCCTATTAATACTACTTTCAAAGAGCTAGTTTCTACCGGAAACATTGATTTACTGAGAAATAAAAAGCTCAAAAGAAATATAACTAAACTCTATAATGAATTAGATAGAGTATCTCTAGTAACTCTAAATAATAATACCAATTTAATTGATGGACTTTACAATCCTATATTAGTAAAAAACATTCCCTATGTTTTTAGATTTAATGGGAAAAATACAGCCATTACACATTTTAAACCTTTTATTAGAATGCAAAATAAAGTGTTTGATTTAGAATCTTTGAATAAAATTTATAAGACATCTCAGGCTAATATTGATAATCCTGAAAACACTTTAAATTTGTTCAATGTATTACAGTTTAGGATTCAGTTGGCATCTGGACAGAAGGAAACTTACACTAGATTATCTCAAAAAATAAGTGAATTAATAAATGAAATTAGTTTATATACCTCTTAAATCACAGGCATGTCTTCTTCCTTTAATTCAGGGAGTTCTAGCCTTGCAAGTTGGTTAAAGAGACATTTCTTATATTTGATAAAAAAATTATGCCTTTCAAATTTATGAATACGATTCTGTCGAAAGACAAAGGTTCATTTAATTATTTTAAATATGCATTAGGAGAGATTTTCCTTGTAGCTATTGGAGTTTTAATAGCTGTTCAAGTAAATAATTGGAATGAAGAAAGACTTTTGAAGATTCAAAAAAAAGAAAAGCTTTTAAATTTATATACAGCGATTAAAAAGGATTCAGAATTTCTTAATGAATTGAGTGCTTCTAATAACTTCCGATACAATTCAATAAATCAATTACTTAAATGGATGAAAGTACCTTCAAAGAAATTAGATAATTTCGTGCCAGATTTAAGCTCTAAAGTAATATGGAGTAAGGAAGTTCCTATAAATTATGATGAAGAATTCTATAAGACAACGATTCGATGGATTAATAGGTCAAAAAAAATGATGATACAATCCTATGCAATGGATGAGTTGAAAAGTTCTGGTTTCTATTCAAAAATAAATAATAAAAAACTGAAGACATTGTTAAACGATTACTATAACGATTTGTATTGGGTTTTTGGAAATATAGAACACCGAAAAAATGTAAATGAATTTAAAGACCATTTGCGAGATAAATATAATTTTGTTTTGGGGGACTTATTGTCTTTGGAAAACCCAATACAATTTATAAAAACAAAAAAAGACTTAATTGTCCGATTGAAACTAATATCAGGAACAGCCAGTTGGAGAAGCCATAGCGCTAAATTAAGCCAATCAATGGCCGAAAAAGTTTTAGTAGTTCTAAAAGAAGAGATTGATTTGTAAAGCTTTTTTACAAAAATAAAATTTAATGGAATTATATATAAACATAAATTATAGTCATATTTTCTTCTTTTAATTCTACTATTTCTAAACCTCTTAAATAGGTTAGACTTACAATTATTATATTTGAGTAAACTAACTTATTATGAAGAAAAAATATATTGTCAGATATTCATTAGAATTTTTAGTTATTGTATTAGGAATTTCACTATCGTTCTACATTGAAAAAAGGAATGCTAACAATTATAAGCAAAGTTTAAAGAATCAATCTTTAACAAGAATCAGCAAAAATATTAAAGTAGATATTGCTGATATGAAATATAATTATAATGCTCATAATATGGCTTCGAAATCAATAGAATGGATTGTTAATAATAACTCCCAGCTATTGAGTAAACCAAAAGATTCAATTGGATTTCATCTTACCAATGCTATCTCGTTAGGTACAATTTTTGTTGACAATCAAGAAGAATATAGAGCGCTTCAAAATTCAGGATTAATAGAACTTATTGAATTAGAAGAGGTGGTTTTAGCATTACAAAATAAATATAGCTCACACGGATTTTACAAACAGTTAGGAGATGTAATAATTTCTAAAAATAGAGAGTTAGAGGGTATCTTATTTAAAAATACAATATTAGAAAATGAAAGTCTTAATGAATTAGGATTTCCTGCAGGAAGAATCTTTATGGGGGATGAAAAAATATCTCTATTTAACATAGAGAGGTTAAAGGATAAAAAGTTTTATCACGAGTTCTACAAAAAAAGAATTAAAGTTTTAATTAAAAGTGATAGTATTTTAGTAGAATTAATAAAAAATGAAATTTAAAAACCCACATAATCAATTTATAATCAAATAGTTATTTTTAAATTAATTAAAATACCTTACGACTAAATCATAGCCGGCTCTTCCGCTTCCAATTCAAGGAGTTCCAAACCTCGCAAGTAGGGTAAACTTACATTTTGTTATATTTGGAAAAAAGATATTATGACGAAACGATTTAAAAAGTATGCTATAAAATACACGCTTGAATTTGTTGTTATTGTTTTAGGAATTTCTATTTCATTTTTGATAAATGAATGGAATAGTTTGAGCAATGTTAAGAAATTAGAAAGAGCACATTTAATAAACATTAATACTGAATTTAAAGATAACAAAATTCAATTTGTTAATCGATTAAGGTTTATGAATAGAACATACAATGTTGGAAAAAACTTCATAAAACAATTTCCAATAACAGAAAAAAATAGGGATTCTATATTAGATGGGATATTTGGAAAACCACCATATTTATCACTTATTGTTTCATTTGACCCCTCGAGTAGTAGCATAAAGTCTTTAATTAACTCCCCTTCTTTTAGCAAAATGAGTAATCTAAAATTAAAAAAACACATTACAGAATGGAGTGATTTAGTATTAGACTATAAAGAAGAGGAAGAAGCATCAAATAAAGTTTCTAACGAAATAATCCAATTTCATAAAAACACCACTTCATTGAACTATGAGTTTGAAGGCAAATTATCAAAAGATGATAGAAGTAAACTTGAAAAGTTGATATATTGGAAGACAAAAAAATTGAGCGTTATTGTAGATTCTACTTCTTCTCCACTGAAGTTAGAGAGTAGTGTGGTTATGGAATCAATTAATGCTATTATATCGCTAACCGAACCATATTTATTACTTAAATAAGTGTTTTTTTTTAAAATTCTACTATTTCTAAACCTCTTAAGTAGGTTTGTTTAATTTATTATATTTGAGAAAATATTATGAAACATAAAATACTTTTACTATTAGTCTCTTGCGCATTAAATAATCAATTTTTACAGCCGACAAAAATACCAAATACTGTTACAAACTTAGAGATAACAACTTCCTTTGATACGATAAGGTCAATCGTGAATCCAAGAACACGTCAACCTCTTTTTTTAAATCCAACTTTTTTTTGAAAGGAAATCTAGAAATGGTTATTTTTTTAGGGCAATTATTTTTTTTAACTAAAAAAAGTTTACATTTGACGTATCGATGAAGAGTTGAATGTTACGTTTTATTGGTTCTGTATATAACTTTTTAGGGAAGAACAAAGGTTGTATTACATTTAAGAAATGTGTCAGAAAAATTAGGATATCTTCCAAAATACTACAATTAAATCCCATACAAATCCTTAGACTTCGAGGGGTTTATCTAGAATTACGCGTTTAGTTTATAATTTCAAATATGTTATTCAAAACCTTGCTATAAGATAGCAGACAGGTTTTTGTTTATAATTATTATTGAAATTAAAATGAATACGAAATACAAAGATTTAATAGAACAAACGTTTGATTTTCCTCAAGAAGAATTTCATACAGAAAATGGCAACTTGCGCTTTCACAATATCAACTTGGCCCAATTAGTTGAGCAGTACGGAACACCCCTAAAATTCACCTACCTACCTAAAATTTCCGAAAATATCAATCGTGCAAAAAAATGGTTTAATACGGCTATTAAAAAGCACAATTACAAAGGGAAATACCATTATTCCTATTGTACAAAAAGTTCCCACTTTAAGTATGTTTTAGAAGAAGCGCTTCAAAATAATATACACATAGAAACATCATCGGCTTTTGATATCGATATTGTAAAATCCTTAAAAAATGAAGGCAAATTAAAAGAAGATGCCTTTGTACTCTGCAATGGATTTAAGCGTGATCAATACATCACAAATATTGTTAGTTTAATAGATGGAGGTCACACCAACTGCATTCCTATTATAGACAACTACGAAGAATTAGCTTTAATTTCAAATAAAACAAAAAACACCTTTAAGGTAGGCATACGAATTGCTTCGGAAGAAGAACCCAAATTTGAATTTTATACCTCTCGTCTTGGAATTGGGTATAAAAATATTGTTTCTTTTTACGAACGTGAAATTGCAGAAAATCCTCAAGTAGAGTTAAAAATGCTACACTTCTTCATTAATACAGGAATTAATGACAATGCTTATTATTGGAACGAATTGCTAAAATGTATTAGTGTGTACATTGAACTTAAAAAAGTATGTCAATCATTGGACAGTCTAAATATTGGTGGGGGATTCCCTATAAAAAATTCATTGGTCTTTGAATACGATTATCAGTATATAATTGAAGAGATCATTCATCAAATTAAAGTGGCATGTGATGAAGCAAATGTAGCTGTACCCGATATTTTTACAGAATTTGGAAGTTTTACTGTTGGAGAAGCAGGAGGGGTTATTTATGAAGTTTTGTACCAAAAGCGACAAAATGATCGTGAAAGATGGAATATGATCAATTCCTCTTTTATAACAACCCTGCCAGATTCTTGGGCAATAAACAAACGTTTTATCATGCTTCCAATAAACAAATGGAATCGAAAATACGAACGTGTTTTACTAGGTGGATTGACCTGTGATAGTGACGATTATTACAATTCAGAACAACACGTAAATGCAATTTATTTGCCTGTTTATGAAAAAGACAAACCCTTATACATTGGTTTTTTTAACACAGGTGCTTACCAAGAAACCATTGGAGGTTTTGGAGGATTGCAACACTGCTTAATTCCACATCCAAAACATATTTTAATCAATAAAAATAAGCATGGGGACTTCACGACCAAATTATTTAAAGGAGAACAAAAAAGTGAAGAATTACTTTCAATTTTAGGATATGAATAAGAGAACTTACGCAGGAATTCCAGACCAATACGCAAAATTAGAAACCGCCAAAGTAGTATTAATTCCTGTTCCTTATGACGGAACGAGTACTTGGCAAAAAGGAGCAGATAAAGGTCCTGAGGCTTTTTTAGACGCATCCGAAAATATGGAACTGTACGACATAGAAACGGGTAGCGAAGTATATAAAGAAGGAATTTATTTAGCAGATCCAGTTATAGAAAACACCACGCCAGAACAAATGGTAGATGCCGTGCATTCAATCACTAAAAAGTACATCCATAAAAATAAATTTGTAACCCTTTTTGGAGGAGAACATTCCATATCAATCGGAACTATTAGAGCTTTTAATGAGTGTTTTAATAATTTAACGGTATTGCATATTGATGCACATGCAGATTTACGCAAAGCCTATGAAGGGTCAAGTTGCAATCATGCTTGTGCTGTGTATGAAGCGTCTCAAACCACAAATTTGGTACAAGTAGGAATACGTAGCATGGATGTAGTTGAGAAAACAGTCATGAATTTAGAGAAGGTTTTCTTTGCGCATGAGATGGCTGTCAATCAATACTGGATGGAGGATGTTGTAGATCAGCTAACACAAAATGTGTTTATCACTTTTGACTTAGATGCAATTGATCCTTCCCTACTTCCATCCACAGGGACCCCAGAACCAGGAGGCTTGTTTTATTATGAAACATTAGAGTTTCTAAAAAAGGTTTTTGCAGAAAAAAATGTCGTTGGATTTGATATGGTAGAATTATGCCCAAATGCAAACGAAAAGTCATCAGATTTTTTAGCAGCAAAACTGTATTACAAAATGTTAAGCTATAAGTTTTCTTCAGTAATAGAAGATGAAGAAGAAGATTCTGCAAGCACCCATTCCCCATTTAATCATCTTTCAAAATTTAAAGATCATGATCCATACGAATAGACAACCCATTTCCGAATTTATTGAAAAGTATTTTTTGCATTTTAATGCAGCGGCGTTAGTAGATGCTGCAAAAGCCTACGATGCGCAATTAGCTCAAGGCGCTAAAATGTTAGTTTCTTTAGCAGGTGCAATGAGCACCGCAGAAATAGGGCGGATTTTTGCAGAAATTATTCGTCAAGATAAAGTGCACATCATCTCCTGTACAGGAGCAAACCTTGAGGAAGATATTATGAATTTAGTCGCACATTCTCATTACAAACGGATCCCAAATTATAGAGATTTAACCCCCAAAGATGAATGGGACTTGTTATTAAAAGGCTTAAATCGTGTAACAGATACTTGCATTCCAGAAGATGAAGCATTTAGAAGATTACAGAAACATGTTTTCAAAATTTGGAAAGATGCAGAAGATGCAGAAGAACGTTTTTTCCCGCATGAATTTATGTATAAGTTGTTATTGTCAGGTGTTTTAGAAGAATATTACGAGATAGACATCAAAGATTCTTGGATGTATGCAGCGGCAGAAAAAAACGTACCGATTGTAGTTCCGGGTTGGGAAGATAGTACCATGGGGAATATTTTTGCTTCCTATGTATTAAAAGGAGAATTAAAAGCTTCCACAATGAAGTCAGGAATCGAATACATGACTTTTCTAGCGAATTGGTATACAGACAATTCAGAAAATGGAATTGGTTTCTTTCAAATTGGTGGAGGAATCGCTGGAGATTTTCCGATTTGTGTAGTGCCAATGTTATACCAAGATATGGAAAGAGAAGAGACCCCTTTTTGGAGTTATTTCTGCCAAATTTCAGATTCTACTACAAGCTACGGGTCCTATTCAGGAGCAGTCCCGAACGAAAAAATTACTTGGGGAAAATTAGATATTGATACTCCAAAGTTTATCATAGAAAGCGATGCAACCATCGTTGCACCATTAATTTTTGCCTACCTATTAAACATGTAACCATGAAAAGAGTTATCGTAGAATATTCAAAACTAACTAAAGACATTTTAGATTTATTAATAGAAAAATATCCAGACGGATATGAATACAACGATATTATTAAATTTCAAAATGCCAAATTAGAAACAATTAGTGCCGTAGAAGTGAGAACAGAGGATACAATTTACCTAGTAAAAATAAGTCTTCAACTAGAAAAAACAATGGAGGATTATACAGATGATGAAACCTCTTTTGACGAGAATGATTTTGATGATTTTTAAACAAAGAAGCCATGAACTATAGCGAAAAGAAAACCATTCTCATGACCGGTGATTATATTGGTTATCTGCAAGGGGGCTATGTATTTCATTTAGAAAATGATGCTATTATTGATTTTGATCAAATCAATTTTAAAATTTTAGAAGAATTTGATTTAAAGTCAAATCAGTTTAAGAATACCACTTTTGAAATTGGCTATTCAGAAAATTTTGATGATTTGGACAATAAAAATGCGGTTCTTTTAAATTAGAAACACTCAAGTTATTATAATTATGCATGCAAATTTTCATTTATCGTTGCCTTGTTTTGATTTGGAAAAAACAAAACAATTTTATGTAGATGTTTTAGGGTTGCCCGCTGGTAGAAGTACTAGCAAATGGTTGGATGTGAATCTATTTAATCACCAAGTGACATTTGTGACCTCCGAAAAATTTGAATTTAAGACGCAAAATTATCTTTTGGAAGGCAACGTACTGCCGTTATTTCATTTTGGTATTATCTTAGACGAAACTACTTGGAATGCCATGTACCACAAAATCAATCATTGGACAGAAGGAACCACCAATAAAAAGACTTTTCTTAAAGACAAAAAAGGAGCACACCAGTCTTTTTTTGTAAAAGACCCGAACAATTATACAGTAGAGTTTAAAACATTTGTAGAGAAGGATTCCATTTTTCTTGTGTAAATTCTAGAAAGATCCTACCCGCCGATCAACCACCTCAAAAGTTGGAGCCAAAGAAGTTTGTGGCACTGCTAGAAAGTTTCGTTTGGGTTCGATAATAAAGAAGTACAAGCAACATCCAATTTTTTTTTCAAACAATACAACGGGGTTTCCTTCATAAAATGTAAATATTTTTATAAGTTTACCCCATGTTAAAAAATAGTATTTATCTCTTTTCTGTGCTTTTACTAGCCTCCTGTACCCAACCAAAGCACAATTCATCGATTAAGGTGGTTGGTCAAATGAAAGAGGTCATGTGGAAAGGAGCTTTGAAAGCGAAGATTGCAACAGATTCCTTAAAGCAAAAAAAAGCCTATGGACTTGGCCCCGTAGAATTTTTGAAAGGAGAAGTCATATTGTTTGAAGGACAAACATATGTGTCCAAGGTGATAGACAGTGTTTCCCATCAGGTAAATCAAGTTCCTTCAGTTGGCGCACCCTTTTTTGTATACAGCACAGCAAGTGATTTAAAAGCGGTTGCATTCTCCCTTGAAAATTACACCCTCAAAGAAATAGAAGCACATATAGACTCCGTCTACAAAAATTATGACCAACCCTTGTTGATTAGAATTGATGGTAGTTTTCAACAGATTACACTTCACAGTGTAAATTTGCCAGAAGGGCGCGCGGTCTCATCTCCAGAAGAAGCCCATCAGGGATTGACATCCTACGATTTTAGCAATATAAACGGGACTTTAATTGGTTTCTTTTCACGCCATCACAAAGCAGTTTTTACGCATCATGATAGTTTTTTCCATGCCCATTTTATCTCCGAAGACCGTCAGGTATTAGGCCATGTGGACGAAATTCACTTCAATACCGCTAAAGTCAGCCTGCAAGTTTCAAAGTAATTTTATTCCCAATAAATAAGGAATGAAAATTCAAATCGTTGAATCTTTGACCACCTATTCACTAAATTTTAGGTATTTAGACACTCTTTATAAGACCTATAAAAGTTTGACAATTCATTGGCGAATGCTAAAAGAAAACCGCTTAATTTCGCTATAAATTTTCGTTGGCTGTTTTTCTTTGGATCTTTTCGAAACAAAGGAGTAAAGAACCCAATTCTCACTACTACAATAATTTTTTTATTTTTACTTTTAAATTGAATGATGTGATTATAAATTCGAGGGTTGTTGTCGCTGAAATTTTAGTTAATTTGTTCAGTTCTAGTAAACTTGATTCCTTGTTTTTATTTTGGTAATTAAAGGTGCATTTCGAATCCTTAAATTAGGCAAATGAGTACGAACCATACTTAAATCCCTTCATCTTATCCCTGTCAGACAGTCTAGGTCAAAAATTGATTTTATATCTAATATATGCATTTATTGAAATGACCAAATCCTAGGATATCTCTAGGGGATTGCACTTCTGAAGTAATACCAGGTTCCTTTATTTGATTTATTAATTAATCCTTAACCGACCCATTCAAAGATAATTTTTAATGAAATTAAAAATTTAATTCCACCTTTTCATAATCTTCTACATATCTGATAGAAAAACTAAATGTTTCTAGGTTGGCCTCTAAGTGTGCCTTCGAATTGTTGTGTTCCCATAGAATACTCATTTTATTACTGGCAACCTTTTTGATACTTATTTGACCAGAAAATGCTTTTAAAGTATTTCTTAAACGTATTATTTCAAGTTGATCCTTTACAATTTCTTTTTGCAAACCTTGCTCAATATCCTCTTCAGAAAGAGCTGTTCTGTTAATTTCTTTATGGCCACCACTCCCAGCTTTATCAGCGGCTGGATAGTTGTTTTTGCCAGCAAAAAGGTCTAAATACCAAACTTGGGGAATACCCGGCATAAACATCTGAATTGCCCTTGCTAACAATAACTTTTGTTCAACCTCTCCTAAAGCACTAAAAAAGGTTGCATTCACTTGGTAATAAGATAATTTTTTTCCAGTAGGATCGTACAAATTTTTTACTCTTCCCCCTCGTTCCATTATTGTCTTCATAATGGATTCAATTTCTTTGTCCTCTAATAAACCATTAGTATAAATACCCTTAACTTCTTTTCCTTTTAAATCTAAAACAGGAATCCCGTCGTGGCAGCCCAACATATTTACAGTGCTATAACCTTTACTAATGATTTCATTTATCCACCTAAGCAAAGCTTTATTATTTCCTGTTTCAAGTGTATGAATTACGAGACCTGGTAAGAAGAAATCATAAATAGGATAGTTTTCTTTTGCCACCTCATCGTGTAAGTTGGAACCATATTCTGAATGAATCTCTGGGAGTAGAATTAAATCGTTTTTTTTAGCAATTTGATTGATTCTTTCTAAATAATCCCAAGTGCCTGGTTTATTAAAAAAATTAGTTTGCCCAACCTCCTTGTGTAAATATGCAAATGCATCTAATCGTAAAATTTTACAACCAAAACTACTTACTCTAGCTAAAGTTTCTTCGTAAAAATTCCAAACGAGTTCCGATCTTGCATTTACATCCATTTGCCCTAAATACGATCTTTTTTTTAGAACGATTTGAAGCGTTTTTTCTTTGAATTGCTCAAGCTCATTGAAATTAAAGGTTTTTAAGTCTAAATTATTTTGAATGGCAAAATTTACTTTTTCACAAATTAATATTGCGTTTCTTGAACTCAATCCTTCAATATCCTTTAAATCCTCCTTTTTAATTGTGTTGAATTTTATTTCTTGATAAAAAGTATTCCAATATGGTTTTTCTGAGCCGTCAGGAAATTGGACATTCAATATTGGAAGTCCTGATTTTCGCATAAAGAGTTTATTAAGATACGCTTCTTTTGGAATTATGATACCATCGCTATTTTTTTTACCATTTGCTTCCCAAAAAGTGTTCCAATCAATGAAAAAGTCTTTGTATTTTGAGTTTTCTCCGTGTTCTAATACATCTTTAAATTGAGGAGAAGCCACAGATAAATGATTTAGAACAATATCTAACTTTAAGATGATATTTAATTCCTTTAAAGCTTTTAAATCTTTTTTAGTAACCAATTCTTCATTGAGGTTGTAGTCAACTATTGAAAATCCTCGGTCCAAATCACTATTGAAAAACGTAGGTAACACATAAAATAAAGAAAACACATCTTTAAATTCCGGCAATTGTAGCATTTTAATAGTGTCGCTTAATTTATGGCCAATGCTATCAGGATATGCATTTAACATAACACCATTAGAAATCACTAGGTTTGTTTTTTTAGACATACAATTTGAAAGAATAATTTACAAAAGTTTCGATAAAATATTTATATTATCAGGTAGTCTACCCACATTTTGCAACTTTAGCGCAGCTAGTTTTAACGCAACTTGCAAACAATCTTCAATAGATTTTTCCTTAATGTAAGCATACAAAAACCCAGACCAAAAAGCATCTCCAGCCCCAGTTGTATCCATTACTTTTTCTATTTTTATTGCGGGTAATACAATCGTTTCTTTTCCTAATTGAGAGAGTTTTACTCCATTTTTACCGAGCGTTAAACAAACGGTATCAACACCTAGATTATGAAAGAAGTCAAAAATTTCTTGATGTGGTAATTTTTTGCCAAAAAGCCGTAACAAGTCATCATCACTAATTTTCATGAGAGGATTGAACTTACTGTATGTTTTAATGACGCTTATTGCTTCTTCTTGACTATTCCATAACTTTTTAGCATAGTTTAGATCAATACTTAATTTACACCCTAAATTGAATGCTTCTGCTGCTTTCTTTAAGATTGTAGCTTGAGCAGGTTCTTTACTTAAAGCAAAACAGGTAGTGTGAAATATGTTCGTTTTTTGTAAAACACTTTTTGGTATTTGATCTTCTGTTATAAAGCTGTCTGCTTCACGAAAAGGAATAAAATCGGGGGTTCCTTTTGATCTTGAAACAAAAACAACACTTGTCGGTTCCGCTTTTAGTTTTTTGATGTTATCTTTTAGTACATTTACATTTTTTAGCCTCTCCAAAATATAGTCGCCAAAACCATCATTACCAACCGTTCCTACCATCATAGCTTTTAAACCCAATCTAGAAGAATTCATGGCAACATTTGTAGGAGAACCTCCTAAATATCTGTGGTAATCTCTTGTGTCATTTATCAGCACATCCGTTTGATGGCCGATGAAATCTATTAAAACCTCACCCACACATAAAATATCTATATCTTTATTTTTTCGCTTCAATTTTTTTCTATTTAATATATTTTTTTTTCACTTTTGATCATAAGTGTGAAAATTGCACTTAGTATTAACAAAACTCCTGCAAAGGTGATTGCATTTCTTGGATCGTTATTTAAAAAGGTTTTTAAAATATAACCAAAAGAGACCGTTTGAATAATCATAGGAATTACGATCATCATATTGATGATACCCATATAAACGCCATATCTTTCTTTTGGAATCTCTGAAACTACCATTAAATAGGGTATACCCATCATGCTTGCCCAACCAATACCAAAACCAGTAATCGCAAAGAATAATAGGTTTTTGTTTTCGATATGCGGAAAAGTTAAAAATCCAATAGCTGCAATCAGTAAACAAAATGTATGTACTTTTCGTGGACTGTATTTTTTTGCAAACCCTACTAAAGCAAAAGCGACTAAAAATGTAACCACATTATACCAACCATTAACCAAGCCTGTCCAACTTACGGCTTCACTATAAGCTTCTTTATTTTCTGGAGTTGTATTCCAAACAGAAAGCGCTACACTTTTAGAAGAGTTTTGCCAGTAACAAAACAAGGCATACCACTGAAATAAATAGACCAATGCTAGTTGCCACATTACTTTTGGCATATTTTTTATAGCAGAAAAAATTTCGATTAAAGGCTCTAAAACACTTCTTTTCTCTTTTAGTTTTTCTAATTCTTCTGTTGATGGTGGAATTTCTTTTATTTTGGAATTACTCCATAAAACTGTTCCTATTGAACAAACTGCACCTAAAAAGAAAGAGGCATATACCCAAGTAGGTAAAGCGCCTGTTGTTCCAATAAAAATTAAAGGAAATATAAATAACGATAAATTAGCTAGTACTTGACCTAAACCAGTAAAAAAACTTTGCATTTGAAAACCTAAAGGTTGCTGTTCTTCATCTAATTTATCCGCTATTAAAGCTCTATAAGGTTCCATCGCTGTATTGTTACCAACATCTAAAATCCAAAGCAATCCTGCAGCCATCCAAAGAGAACTACTGTAGGGAAAAATAAATAAGGTTAAACTACATAAAATTGCGCCTATTAGAAAATAAGGTTTACGTCGTCCAAATTTTGGACTCCAAGTTTTATCACTTAATGCACCAATAATAGGTTGTACTAGCAATCCTGTTACCGGGCCAGCTAGATGTAAAATAGGAATTTGATCCGGACTCGCTCCTAAAAAATCATAAATTGGAGTCACTGCACTTTGTTGCAAACCAAAACTATATTGAATGCCAAAGAAACCAACATTCATATTTAGTATTTGCCAAAACCCTAAAAAAGGTTTTTTACTGTTCATCTTTTTTTGTTTTTTTATCTAGAACTTTCAGAAACTCTCTAAAGTTGCCTTTATTTAAAAAAATATCACCTTTATTGTCTATTACTGGCAGGTTTAAAGTGTAAATAGAAATATTCGCTCTTTGAAGTTTTACCAACATTTCTTGTTCTTTCTTTTTATTTACATCAATATCATAATAGATGAATTTAATGTTTTTTTGTTTAAGAAAAGCTTTTGTATCGATACAACTATGACAACCATCACTACCGTACACAATCATTTTTTCTTTTTTTGATGCTTTGGTTTGACGCATCTCTTTTTGTGCATTCATCTGAATTGAGATAAAAAAAAGAACAATGGTAATAAAATATTTCATTTCAAAATTAATTTATAAAGTGATAATTTTAGTTTTTAGAGTTAAATAAAAGCGAGTGCTTTAAGGGAAATAAAATAGGACCTATGAGTATTTCATTGGTCCTATTTCTAATTCAAATTAAAAACTAAGAAACGTATTTAAAAACGATACTGTAATGTCATTGTTGTAGAGCGACCAGTAATTGTTCTTGCTGCAGCTAAACCTCCAGCGATGTTTCCATTTCCTTCTACCTCAGTAACACCAATGGTATCAAATAAGTTATTAGCATTTACACTTAAAGATAAACCTTTAGTTAAACTAACGCTTGCTACTGCATTTACATAAGCATAACCTGGCATTACAAGGTCATTATCGTCTTGTGCAAAAGACTTAGATGTACCTAATATTGTGATTCCCAAAAGGTGTTGATTGCTTGCACCAAAAGAATAAGTTGGCGCTATATTATAGATAAAATCAGCTTGTCTTCTAGGCTTATTGCCTTTGTTTGCTCCTCCATCAATTTCTGCTTTTGTATAGGTAACCGAACCATTTACACCAAAATTTCCAAATTTAAGTGCGGATTCTACTTCTAGACCTAGAGCTTTGAAAGGATTTCCTACAGTTCTGTTTAATTCGTTACTAATTCCTTCATCGGTATTACTTACAAAACTTGTAACATTTAAAACCCCATTATCCAATCTCTTTTTTAAACCAACTTCAAATTGAGAAATTTCATCAAACTGTACATCTCCCATACCATCAGAACCATAATTATTTCTATCTGCAGCTCTACCAGAAGCCCCTTTACTATATCTTCCAAATACAGCAGCTCCATCATTAATTTTGTAGTTTAATCCAGCAGAATACGAAACAAAATTATAATCGTCGCTTATCGCTTGTCCAGGGTTACCAGCTATCGTTGGAATCGTTGATTCAAAAGGGCTAATTACACCATCGCTGTTATAATCAAAACCAAGTAAATCTCCATTTGCATCTAGATTACTTAATTGTCCAGAGTTTATCGTTCCATTTACATTTACGTTTTCAAAACGAACACTACCATCAAAATTTAATTTTTCAGAAATTTCCGCATCGATACCTACATAAGGAGAATTTACATTGTGAACAGTATTGTATTTTCTTTGACAACAGTTACCCCAAACTGGCTGCCCAAATGAGTAAGCACCTCCTTGAGAGAATCCATCAAAAATTCCTAATCTAGCCGAACCATCTCCTGCTACTTCTGAAATTGCAGAACTCCATTGCCATCCTATTTTTGTATTTTGTGTTGCAGAGAACATCCCTACCGTAACTCCGATTTTATCATTAATAGCTTTGGAGACTTTTACATCGCTAAAAAAGTTACTTAAATCCTCAATCGTTACATCAAAATATCGAATATCTTGTGCCAATCCATTTGCAGGATTAAAAGGCGTGCCATCTTGAAAAATCAAATCCCCTGTTGCTCCTGAAGCACCTCTTACTAAAGCCTCTATTTCTGCAACTGTACCAACATTTGCAGTAAATGGAGCATTCCATTGACCAGAATTGTTGGAGTATCTTGCTTTACCATCTACTTTCCAATTGTCACCAAGATCAAAAGAAAACTCTGCACCTATTGAAGAACTTACAGGATTATTACCACTTCTCATATCATTTTGAGTAGGATTTCCGTTGTAAACACTGTAGGTGTTTTGAATATTTACAGAATGTGGAGTGTCTGTCGTAATATCAAAACCAGGAAGGTTCCCAAAAGTAGGGTCAGCATTTGTTCCTGTTAATCCTACTGGCATTGGCATATACATTACAGAGTTGTCATTTAAAAATTTAAAATATGTACGTACGTACCCATTTTTAAATTCTTTCGTAATATTTGCTTTTACCTGGCCTCCCTTATTTCCTTGGTATCCTATTTTTCTTGGTCCTTCACCAACTCTCATAAAACCACCAATATGATAATACAACCCTTCACTAATTGGAGTTCCATATTCAAAATCGAGTCTACTAGTTTGAAAGTCTAACCCATAGGTAGAACCAATAGTACCCCCTTGAACACTTCCTGTTTTACTAATCATATTAATGACACCTGCAGGACCATTAGAGGTTTGAGTAGAAGCAGAACCACCTCTAATTGCCTCAACTCTTCCAACATTATAATCAATACGTAAAAAATTATCTGCATTACCAAAAGAAGTATCACCAAATAACATTATTGGAAGACCATCTTCCTGTAATTGTAAATATCTAGAGCCTCCCGAAGAAACAGGGACACCACGAACGTTAAAGTTTGCATTCCCCTCTCCACCTGAAGATTCTGCACGAATCCCCGGAATACTTCTAAAAAGCTCTCCCGAAGATCTTGGCGATGCCTGTGCTATTTGTTGAACACCAACAGTAGAAACAGAAACACTAGACTCTAATTTAGATCTAGGATTTACAACCCCAGTAACTATAATCTCATCTAAAGATTGTGCGTTTTCTTTAATAACAATGTCTAATTTGAGATCACCATTAACAGTAATTTCTTTGGTGAAATTGTCATAACCAATATAAGAAGCTACGAGTGTGTAGGTAGTATTGGTTACATTTGAAATTTTGTACTTCCCATCAAAGTCAGTGTTGGATCCCATAGTGGTTCCCTTTAAAAGGATGTTCACCCCAGGAACTAAATTACCATTGGTATCTTTTACTGTACCAGAGATTGTTGACTGAGCAACAAAGGCCGTTGATGATAGCATAACTAGCATCAAAAGCAAGTTTTTGAACTGTAATCTTTTTTTCATATTAATGTGAATTTATTAAATAAATATTATTTTATTTTATGAAATTATTATTATTTGGAAGTTAATTATTAAAAAGATAAATCGAAAACGTTTTCGATTTATCGAAAAGGTTTTCGAAAATTATAATTCACTATATTTATACCCAGATTAAATTTAATTTTTAATAATAATAGTTTGGTTACACTTAAACAAATAGCAGAAGAACTGGGGATTTCTATAACAACAGTGTCTAAAGCTTTAAAAGAATATCCGGATGTTAGTAAAAAAACTAGAAAATTAGTTAGGGAAACAGCAGTGATGCTCAATTATAAGCCGAACACATTTGCTGTAAACTTAAGAACACAAGAATCGAAAACTATTGGTTTGATTATTCCAGAGATCGTGCATCATTTTTTTTCGAGCATTATTAAGGGAATAATTTCTCAGGCAGAAAAGAAAGGGTATTTAGTGATAACACTTCAATCCAACGAATCTTATGAGTTAGAAAAAAAACAGATCGATTTGTTGTTAACCAAACGGGTAGATGGAATTTTAATATCGTTAGCAAATGAGACTGGAGATTATAAACATTTATCAGAAATAATAGAAAATGAGACGCCATTGGTGATGTTTGATAAAATTGCCAAAATTGTTAGATGTTCAAAAGTTGTTGTTAATGACCGAAAAGCGGCATACAAGGCAACAGAACATTTGATAAAAATAGGATGCAAAAGGATTGCTCATTTCAGAGGTCCTTTATTGCCTCAAAACTCTATTGATCGTTTTTTAGGATATAAACAGGCTTTAATAGATTATGGTATACCTTATGACCCAACTTTAGTCTATGTAAATGAATGTGGTGATATGAGTTTTGAAGAAGGGAAAGAAAGTGTTCGTCAATTACTTAAAGATCATAAAGATGTTGATGGTATTTTTATAAATACGGATTTAGTTGCAATTGGCGCAATCACGGAGATTATTAAAAATGGAATTAAAGTACCCGAAGATATAAGTGTTGTTGGTTTTAGTAATTGGTTTATGTCCTCGGTAATGTCACCCTCTTTAACGACAATTAACCAACCCGGTTTTGAAATGGGAAAAAAAGCATTCAAACTACTTTACAAAGAAATAAGAAATAAAAAGAAAAATAAAGCGATCATCTATAAAGATGTTGTTTTAGATACAGCGTTGATCATAAGAAACTCAACTAGAAAAAAGCGTATTTAAAATTCAGAGACGTCTAAATTAATTGCTTTTGTGTTTGATCGCCCATTCCAAAACACCCATATAGGGACAATAAAATGAGTAGTACATCTAATTTTACCCTAAAAATTAGTATATTTGATTAAAGAAAACAACCGTTCTAAACACCAAAACGAAACACTCTCAAGTTAAATTGAAATGAGTAACATAAAATACTTAGGACTTGCAATGGCAATTTTTGGAAGCCTTTTTAAACTCATGTCTTGGGTAGGTGCACGCCCACTATTAATAGTAGGACTGTCGTTGCTAGGCCTCTATTATTTATTGAAGCTGTTTAAAAAAACCGAAGGCAAAGAACAATAAAGCAACTGTGGGGGCAACTAAATAGACCGATGCAATGTTTAAAAAGTACCCCCGGACAATCCTAGATTTAGGCACAATTAGTACCATTGCGAAATTTCTCAATTAAACCAGAGATACGCCTATTTTTAGTGCATAGAAATCTAAAAAAGAAGTGTAATATTATATGAAATATCACGATTAAGATGTGGAACCGATTTCTTTATAGATGCAATACATTGGCTTTTGAAGGCCTTTATTTCGATATCAAAATCCGTCAAAACAACTCTATCAGAATTCGTTTTTGGTAAAGACAATAGCGCAGGATGTAAATTTTGTAAAATACTAGCAATGAAATACGACCACGCTACGCACTTAAAATAGGCTAGGCTCCAGCCCGCTTTTCTGCAAAAAAGAACAACTTTATTTAAAAGCGTCAGATATTCATAATAAAAATGTATTTTTGGTTATCCAAACTGGTTAACCAATTATGAAGCAAGCCATACACCTCGCAAAGCCTACTGTCATTTTTATCATGGGTGTTTCTGGTGTGGGCAAAAGTACCATTGGAGCCTTGTTGGCAAAACAGTTGGAGATTCCTTTTTTTGATGCAGATGACTATCATTCCGAAGCAAACATTTTAAAAATGTCCCAAGGCCAGCCCTTAACCGATCATGATCGTCACGATTGGTTGCATGCATTAAACACCTTGGCCGTTGCGCAATTGAAAACCAACAGTTGCATCATTGCCTGCTCCGCATTAAAAGCCTCCTACAGAACAATTTTAGAGACCACCATTGCAGCCGCTAAAAAATGGGTTTTTTTACACGGTTCCTTTCAGCAAATTAAAGAACGCATGCAACATCGAAGTCATCATTTTATGACCTCCGATTTGTTGCAATCACAGTTTGATACCCTAGAAATTCCACAAAACGCGTTGTCAATAGACATTCATGTGTCACCAGAAGAAATGGTTGCCAAAATTCAGGAAAATCTTCCATTAAAATCCCAATTTGGGCTCATAGGCCTGGGGGTTATGGGAAAAAGCCTTTGTCGAAATTTAGCCCAAAAAGGGGTTCGAATTTCCATGTACAACAGACATGTGCCAGAGGTAGAAGAAGACATTGCTATCAATTTTAAAAAAGAGTTTGAAGAATTGTCATCAGCACTACCCTTTGACGACCTTCCTGCTTTTGTCAATTCGTTGGAAACCCCTAGAAAGATTATGTTGATGGTCAATGCAGGCCCTGCCATAGATGCCGTCATTGAAAACCTACTGCCTTTTTTATCCCAAGGAGACAGCATTATCGATGGTGGAAATTCAAACTATAAAAAAACAAAAGAACGCTTCGAATTCTTAAAATCAAAAGGCATTCATTTTATAGGAGCAGGAGTTTCGGGAGGCGAAGAAGGGGCCCTAAAAGGACCTTCGATTATGCCAGGAGGCAATGCAAAAGCTTACCAACAAGTACAGCCTTTTTTAGAACGGATTGCTGCAAAAGACAAAAATGGCGTTCCCTGTTGTAGCTATGTTGGAAACGAAGGAAGTGGTCATTTTGTAAAAATGATTCACAATGGCATTGAATACGTAGAAATGCAGTTGTTGGCAGATGTCTATACCCTACTGAAAGCAAAAGGGAATACACCCGACCAGATCGCCGATATTTTAGAAACGTGGAAATCCACCACAAACAGTTATCTGTTAGAAATTACCTGCACTATTTTACGAAAAAAAGAATGCGATGATTGGCTGGTCAATAAGATAATGGATACCGCAGGCAATAAAGGAACCGGCAATTGGGCCACCATAGCAACCGCAGAATTAGGCGTGCCCAGCACCCTAATAGCCTCCGCCTTATTTGCTCGGTATGCATCCTTTTACAAAGCAGAAAGAGTCGCAGCAAACAAACAATTCAACCCGCAGCAGCATACCGCCCCAAAAAGCACCCTTGAAGACCTTCACAAGGCCTATCAATTTGCAAGAATTATCAATCATTATCAAGGATTTAAACTCATACAAGAAGCCTCAGAACGTTTTAAATGGGCGTTAAATTTAAGCGAATTGGCTCGAATTTGGACCAATGGGTGCATCATTAGATCCGATTATATGATCGAATTGGCAACCATTTTCAAAACAACCCACAATCTGTTTGCCCACCAAAATACGGTCCAAGCACTAAAAACACGTAAATCAGCCATTCAAAAAGTAGTCGCAGAATCGGTGTTACACGAATTGCCAATTCCAAGTATCAGCAATGCCATACACTTTTTTACTGGGTATACAACCGCCAATTCTTCCGCAAATTTACTACAAGCCCAACGAGACTATTTTGGCGCACATACCTATCAAAGAAAAGAGGATGACACCGGGCAATACTATCACACAGATTGGCAACAGCATTAATCAAAACAAACACAACATGGCAACACTTCAAACAAAAAAATCATTCCTACAAAAAATCATTGCAATCCTATTGGCCTTTGGTCCTGGAATTTTTGCCATTGGCTACACCATCGGTACCGGAAGTGTCACCTCTATGATTGTTGCAGGAAGTAAATTTGGCATGCAATTATTGTGGGTGCTATTATTAAGCTGTGTGTTTTCAGGAATTTTAATGTTTGCCTATGGCAATTATGCGCTACTAACCGGAGAAACCGCACTTTATGGATTTAAAAAGCACTTGAAATTTGGAAAAGTGTTGGCCATTTTAATCATTGTAGGAATCACCTTTGGCCAATGGAATTCCCTTATGGGTATTTTAGGCATCTCCTCCAATATTATCTTTGAAATACTTGCCCTCAATTTCCAATCCTTACGCGCCTTTACATACGAAACCGTGTTAAGCATCGCCATTTTAGTAATTGTTATTTTCTACCTGTTGCTTTTGGTGGGGAAGTACACTTTTTTTGAAAAAATACTCATCCTATTTGTAACCTTAATGGGGCTTTCATTTTTCTTTTCTTTGTTTTTTGTTCAGCCACTCCCAATGGAAGTACTCAAAGGATTACTCCCCTCGATTCCAGAAGTGCCAGGAGGTAAAATGTTGGTCGCTGCATTTGTAGGCACCACCATGGCTGCCGCTACCTTTTTATCAAGACCCCTTTTTGTTAGAGGAAAAGGCTGGACCATCAAAAACTTAAAACAACAAAAAAAGGATGCCATTACCGCTGCTGCTTTAATCTTTTTAATCAGTGCCACCATTATGGCAGTTGCAGCAGGATCCTTATTTCACCAAGAAATTGCTGTGACCAATGTACTTGATATGGCCAATACCCTAGAACCCGTAGCCGGAAAATGGGCCGTGACTATTTTCTTCTTTGGCGCATTAAGTGCAGGCTTGTCCTCTATTTTTCCCTGTTTGCTCATTGCCCCATTACTCCTTGCCGATTATCAATCGGGAACCTTAGATACCAACTCAAAACAGTTTCGTGTGGTCACTGCCATTGCATGTTTGGTAGCTTTAATAGGCCCCGCATTTGGCGCAAATCCCATTGAAATTCAAATCCTGTCACAAGTATTTAATGTTTTTGTATTGCCCATCGTAGTGCTGGGTATTATTTTATTACTCAAAAATAAAAAGAAACTCAAAGGCTATCAAACAAGTCCCGCCGTAACCATCGGATTGTATGGCGCCTTGTTCTTTTCGCTCGTTATTTCTGTAAACGGAGTATTGGCACTTTTCGATTATTTCTAATCCCTTAACAATCAAAAAAAATAACTTTTAGAAAACTAAAAAATGAAAGTAAAAAACACCCATTTGATAATATTTTTAGGAACGTTGAGTCTTTTTACGCTCTTGAATAGCTGTACCAACAACCCCCAAAAAGCAGCGTCAAACGAACTTCAAAAAACCCTTTACTCCAGTGACGTAATTCCATTTGCCAACGATTGGAATTTAATTTTAGGAGATGGCTCCAATGCAGGGCACGCGCTCAATTTTGAACACCAAGATTTTTTCTATACAACCACCGCACAGCAAAAAGACTGGGTTGTTTTTAAAGCACCCAATGCGGGGGATACCCATGGAACCTCAAACAATACCCGAACAGAAATGGCCCAAACCAAAAAGTGGTCGGCACATGCAGAGGCAAAATTGAATGCAACCCTTAAGGTAATGAATGTCTCTTCCACAGGAGATGCCCGTGTAGCCGCCTCTTATTCTGTTGTAATTGGTCAAATTCACAGTGCCGATGGTCACGAAAATGAACCCCTTAAAATATTTTACAAGAAATTTCCCGGACATACCAAAGGATCGGTATTTTGGCATTACGAAATCAATACAGCTGGCGAAGACAATGCTGGAAGATGGGATTATTCTACCGCCGTTTGGGGAGATGATTTCTCGGTTGTTGGAGCTACCGAAAACACCTATCCAAAAGAACCCGAAGATGGAATTGCTTTGGGAGAAACCCTCAGCTATGAGATCCGAGTCAAACAAGGGGTCATGTACCTCACCTTTAAAAGTGAAGGACATCCCACACAAATGTTTACCAAAAACCTAATCGTCTCCGAATACACAACCCCTGCAGATAGGCCCCAGCAAACCCAAGATTTGTTTGTGCCCATTGGTCAGGATGGTGTAGAACGCGCAAATGCTTATGCAGAAGAAGGCCTGTTTTTTAAGTTTGGTGCCTACAACCAAACCAACGGAAAATCACCCGAAGTCAATAGGAATTGGTGCTCAGGAGCCGAAACCCACGGAGGAGACCTCCAAAAACAATACAACGATGGCAATTATGCAGAGGTTTGGTTTCAAGAAGCACGACTTTTTGTAAGCGAGGCCGCGATTTCCAACAAAGGCTATTTTATCAAAAATGATTAAAGCAGCATGTTCAAAAAAGCCTATTTAAATCTTACACACAACCTGTTACCAAAATAAACATGAAACATTCCCACAAATTAACAAATAAAAATGTACTTGTAACCGCAGGTGCACAAGGTATTGGCGCGTCCATCACCCGTCATTTTATTGACAGTGGAGCCAATGTGGCCATTCATTATTATTCCAGTGCAGCCACTGCCAACGAATTGAAGGAATATGCCCTTCAAAAAGGACAAAAAGCAGTGGTTATACAAGGAGATTTAACCCAAGAAGCTGCCGCAAATGCCCTAGTTCAAAAAACCATCGCTGCTTTTGGCGGAATTGATATTTTGATTAACAATACCGGCTCCTTAGTAGCGCGTAATCTCTTGCCGGAAATTACCACCGAATTTTGGCAACAAGTAATGGATATTAATCTTACCTCCATGCTTTTTGTTACCCGAGCCGCATCGCCCTACCTTATTAAAAACGAAAACAGCAGTATTGTCAATTTGTCTTCCCTAGCCGGACGAAAAGGAGGCCATGCAGGATCCTTGGCCTATGCAACTAGTAAAGGCGCAATTTTAACCTTTACCAGAGCTTTATCAACAGAATTAGGACCTGAGGGTGTTCGCGTAAATGCCGTTGCACCAGGACTTATATTAGGTACTTCTTTTCACAATACCCATACCACCAAAGCATCTGCAGCAGCAACTGTTGCAGGAATTCCAATACAACGAGCAGGAAATGCCGCAGACGTTGCACGCGCTGTTTTGTATTTGGCTTCGGAATACGATGGATTTATTACGGGGGCTACCTTAGATATTAATGGCGGGGTTTACAATATGTAAGCAGCAATGCCTTTTTAAAGATACATTTAGGGGCCCTTTTTTAGCGAGCGCTAAAAAAATACAAATTGCACCGAGAAATGCTGCGAATTGATTTTTAAATTCTCAAAAAAACAACCAACTTAAATACCAATGCCGGCTTTTAATTCCTTTACAAACGCCAAATAACCGTTCACAATATTTTCTTTGAAAAGCGTTGGGTTTTCTGAAATCATTTTTTGAGATGCCAATTCTTTCTCAGAAAAAAGCGAAGCTGGGATGTCGTGCAAAGAAAATAAATAGAGTTCAATAAGAATGGGTAAGGTGGCAATTCCTTTTTCGGTAGCAATGTATTGCCTGCTTTTTTTAGTACCTAAAGGGTTGAGAATCTCAATAAAACCCTCTTCTAAAAGCATTTTCAGTCGGATGCTTAAAATATTACTAGCAATCTGTTCTCTCGAAGCTTTGAATTCTTTAAACCGTGTTTTGTGTAAAAGCAGGATATCTCTTAAGATAATTAGCGTCCATCGGTCACCAAGATAACTGATGGATTTTGCAATGGGACAATAAGACGATTTTGTTACGGGCATGGTATAAAATTAGGAAGTTTTATTAGTATCTGATTTCTAGTAATTTTTTAGGGTCTCTTTCCACTTGCTTTTAATTAGATTTGACAATATGAGAAGGGTTTTTTTACACTCGAAAACAACGAAGAAGCAACCCAATCTTACCAGCGGTTAATGCGGTATTTTATCTTTTACAATTCCGTATACAAAGGTACCCACCATGGCCCCTGCGATGACTACAAGAATTGGCAAATAGCCCGCTCCAACCAATGTAAACATTGGTCCAGGGCAAGCGCCAGCCAATGCCCAGCCCAATCCAAAAATAATACCCCCGATGAGGTAGCGAGAAAAACTTTTCGCCTTTGGTGTGAAGACAATTTTTTCGCCATAAAAAGATTTTATTTCAAAACGTTTGATGCTTTGAATCACAAGGATTCCCAGTAGCAACGCCGAGCCAATAATGCCATACATATGGAAAGACTCAAATTTAAACATTTCATAAATACGAAACCAAGAAGCCGCCTCCGATTTAAACATGGTGATTCCAAAAAGGATTCCGATCAATAAATAGATAAGTGTTCTCATTGTTAAAAAAGTATAGGAAAAATTAAATGAATCATGGTCAAGCCACCAATAAAAAAGCCAATCACAGCAATTAAAGACGGTAGTTGCAAATTGCTCAATCCAGAAATAGCATGTCCAGAAGTGCAGCCGCCAGCATACCGAGCTCCAAAGCCTACAAAAAGACCTCCAAGGACTAAAAGCACTAAGTTTTTCAAGCTTCCCAATGCAGTAGTTGCAAACATTTCTGTTGGTAGGTAAGCCGCTCCAGCACTTTCAAAACCAAAAGTCTTTAAATCTGAAATGGTTTCAGGGTTCAGCACAACCGCTGTCGTATTGCTTAAGAAATTTGCGCCCACATAGCCGCCAATAATCGCGCCCAGCACTACGATCAAATTCCATTTTTGAGATTTCCAATCAAATTTAAAAAAATCCGTTGTTTTTCCAGCTCCACAAAGGGTGCATAAGGTTCTTAAATTGGAAGACATTCCAAAGTTTTTGCCAACCATAAGAAGTAGCAAGAGGATCAAAGCAATCATAGGGCCAGCAATGTACCAAGGCCAGGGTTCGTAGATGAAATTCATTAATGAGTTGTTTTTTGTAGTTTAAAAAATTAGCGCTTTTATTTTCTTAGAAAGTAGGCATCACTTTTGGGCCCGTCCATGCATTCATTCCGCCAACTAGATTTACGGTTTTAACTATGCCCATGTTTTCCATCATCGCACAGGCATGGCTGCTTCGATTTCCACTTCTGCAATACACAAAGTAGGGCTTGCTTTTATCCAATTCCGCGATTTCTTGTTGAAAAATTTCCGACTTAAAAAAGTCCAGCATGATGGCGTTTTCAAGAATTCCAGTCGCACATTCTTCCGGAGTTCTTACATCAATTATTACGGCATTTTCTGTTGCTGCCAGGGCAGCGATCCAGTCTTCTTGAGAGTGATGTATCATTTATTTTGAATTTATAAAGTGGAAGGACAAACAAAGTCAGAAATTGGAATTGCAGTTTCTTTGATGGCACTAAAACCGCCTGCAATATCAATAAAATTATGAATGCCTCTATTTTTTAATATTGACGCAGCAATCATGGATCGATATCCTCCTGCGCAATGTACATAAAAGGTTGCTTTTTCAGGGAATGCTGTCAAATGCTGGTTCAAAGATTGGAGCGGTGTATTTTGGGCATCAATCACGTGCTCCGATAAAAATTCACCTTCCTTTCGCACATCAAATACAGGGACTTCCTCCGGTGTATTTAGGCTGTCAAAAGTGGTTGCAGCTATTGAACTTACGGTATCATATTCTTTGGATGCTTTTTTCCAAGCATCAAACCCTCCTTTTAAATACCCTAAAACCTGGTCAAACCCTACCCGAGACAAGCGGGTAATCGCTTCCGCTTCCATTCCTTCAGGTGCAATTAATAACAACGGTTGTTTTACATCGGCAATCAAGGCGCCCACCCAAGGGGCAAAACCACCCTCCAATCCAATAAAAATTGAGCGTGGAACGTGTCCTTTTGAAAAGTCATCTTGGTGGCGAACATCCAACACTACGGCTTCGGTATCATTGGCAGCACTTTCAAAAGCAGCTGGAGACAATGCTTGGGCACTTCGGGCCAAGACATCTGCAAAATCTTCATAGCCCTCTTTGTTCATTTGAACATTCAAAGGAAAATATTGAGGTGGCGGTGTCAAACCCTCCGTTACTTCTTTAATAAATTCTTCTTTGGTCATGTTGGCTCGCAAAGCATAATTGGTTGCCTTTTGATTGCCCAAAGTATCTACCGTTTCTTTGCTCAAATTTTTACCACAAGAAGAACCCGCCCCATGCGCTGGATATACAATCACATCGTCTGCTAGCGGCATGATTTTATTTCGCAAACTATCAAAGAGGTAGCCTGCCAAATCGTCTGCAGTGATACTGCCTGTTTTTTGGGCCAAATCCGGACGTCCAACATCCCCCAAAAACAAGGTATCTCCACTAAAAATTGCATGGTCTTTTCCAGTAGCATCTTTTAAAAGATAAACCGCACTTTCTAAGGTATGGCCAGGCGTATGCAGCACGGTAATGCTAATATTCCCCAGCTCAAATACCTGTCCGTCCCTGGCAATAATTGCTTCAAAAGAAGTCGTGGCATTGGGACCGTAAATAATAGGGGCTCCTGTTTTTTTAGACAAAGTCACATGCCCACTTACAAAGTCCGCATGGAAATGAGTTTCAAAAATATATTTTATGCGGGCATTGTTTGCAGCAGCTTTTTCCAAATATGGGGTCACAGACCTTAAAGGATCAATAATGGCAACTTCTCCTTCGCTCTCAATATAGTAAGCGCCTTGCGAGAGACATCCCGTATATATTTGTTCTATTTTCATGATGGTATTAGATTAGGCTACAAAAATACGCATTCTCTAAGGATACCACGGTAACATCGGTTACACAGGAATTACTTTTTTTTGAGCGCTGTTGTTTTTTTCTTAAAAGCGTGCACTGTTTGCTTTGTTTGGGCATAGGCTTCCGCTTCATGCGTTTCCAAAAAAACATTCTCTTCCCCAACAAGCGCTACAATTCCACTGCTATGGAGCAGCGCGTTCATAGGCGTAGTAGCTCCAGAAAACAGCAGCTGCAATTTCTTTTGCTGAAGGGTTACAATAAGTTGTTTTAACAGATCCACTCCGCTACTATCCAGATAACTCATGGTTTCCATACTCAGAATGACCCATTGCAAAGCGGCCCCTTTTCGTTGTATGTTTTCTGAAACAGCTGAACGAAACAGCGACACATTCCCAAAAAAGAGGGGGGCGTCCATGCGAAGGATTAAAATAGTGTCTTGGGGTTTTGTCACCCCAGCAAAGCGATCGACCTCTGTAAAAGCATTGCTGTTTTTCAGGCGAGCAATTTCGCCCACTTGGGGTGTCGAAATTCGATACAGCAAGACCCATAAAGAGCCCAGTACGCCCAATAGAATTCCGGCGGTCATTCCCACGGTAAGCGTGGTAACAAAAGTAAGCAGTAGAAC
>Ga0213863_10000428_pt1 | contig 32098 bp, 25 predicted proteins | sample PICome_8_FD_160128 | JGI IMG/M metagenome (GOLD analysis project Ga0213863, IMG submission 160128) | Coastal seawater microbial communities near Pivers Island, North Carolina, United States - PICO497 | ecosystem: Environmental > Aquatic > Marine > Coastal | place: USA: North Carolina... | reverse complement strand
GATTAGCTCGAGGTGGAATGGGTGCTATCTCAAATGCTCTAGCAGGAGCTCTACGTGAGCATGGAGGTGAAATTCGTACTAGCTCAGGTGTTGATAAAATTCTTGTTAAAAATGGCAAAGCTACTGGCGTGGTATTAGAAAATGGCGATGAGTTATATTCGGAAATAGTTGTATCTAATATGGATGCAAAACGCACTTTTACCAAATGCATGGATAAAGGTGATCTGCCTCCGGGAATATACGAGAAGGCGAAAAATTTCAAAATTAGAGGATCCTCTGGCAAGGTGAATATTGCCTTATCTGGATTACCCAAATTTAACAATGTTGCTGACAATCGCTACATAAATCGTGGGGGACAGGGTTTTGTTGGTTCAATGGAGACAATGGAGCGAGCCTACGATTGCTGGAAGCATGGCCGATGGTCTGATGATCCTTTTATAGAATCGGTCATCCCGTCTGCTTGGGATCCTACAGTGGCTCCTCCTGGGAAACATTGGATGTCAAATTTCATTCAGTATTGTCCGCCGCAGCTTGCCGATGGACCATGGACTCCAGAAAAAAGAGATGCCTTCGGACAGACGGTCATCAACAAAATTGAGCGCTATAGCCCCGGCTTTAAAGATTTAATTGTCCATATGGAGGTGCGTACTCCACACGAAATTGAAGCTGAAATAGGCCTTACTGAGGGAAATATTTTTCAGGGTGAGCTTACCATTGATCAGCTTTTGTTCAACAGACCATTCCCAGGTTATGCGCAATATCGAATGCCTATCAAGAATATGTACATGTGTGGTTCATCTACTCACCCGGGTGGAGGAGTCTCTTCAGCGTGTGGCGCAAACGCGGCTAGAGAGATATTAATAGATTTAAAACGGCCCAACACCGTGCCAGAGGATGATTTCTATGATGAATAGTGGGACTGAATTAAATGACTCCTTCGCTGGCGAACGATTAAAAAAGAGTCATTTTCATCCGCGTCAGTCTGTCTTGAATCTACGCGATGCGTGGTCCAGTTGGAATGGCTACAAGTTTGCAGACTATTATTATGATGCAGAATATGAATATTTCTGTATAAGAAACAGCTGCGCTACCTACGATATATGTCCCATGCAAAAGTACATCATCAGCGGTGCGGACGCAGAGGCAATGCTCGATAGGATGGTTACACGAGATATAACAAAACTTAAAACAGATAGAGTTACTTATGTTTGTTGGTGTACTGATGAGGGGAGATTGATTGATGATGGAACAATCTTTAAGTTGGGTGATGAAAAATTCTTACTCACCTGCGGGAGTCCGTCACTTGCTTGGTTGAAAAAGAGTAGTTTTGGATTTGATCAATTATTAATCCAAGATGCTTCAGATACTATTGCTGCACTTTCTTTTCAAGGCCCAACAACCTGTGAAGTATTAAAAAAAATGGGTCTTGATGGTATCGAAAATCTAAAACCGTTTTGTGTGGCCCACTTTTCTTTTTCTGGCAGCACTGATACGCCTCTTATGATCTCAAGAACTGGATTTACCGGGGACTTGGGCTATGAATTATGGATAGATCCTGATCTGGCCTTGCCACTTTGGGATGCACTTTATGCGGCCGGAGAAGATTATGGTATTCAACCGTATGGTGAAGCGGCTACTAACATGGCAAGATTAGAAGCAGGTTTTATTATGCCAGGCATGGAGTTTAATGAGGCATTAAAGACTATCCATTATCAATATGATCAAACTCCATTTGAGCTTAGTTTAGATTGGTTGGTCGATTTTAAGAAAGCTCATTTTAATGGAAAGAGGGCATTGTTGGATCTTAAGAATATGGGATCCGAATATACCTTGGTGAAGTTAGATATCGAGGGCAATAAACCTGCCGAGGAATCATTTTTATATGCCGATAAAGCTTGTACCAAAGAAGTTGGTTATGTTACTTCCGCTATGTGGTCTCCCGTGGTCAAGGCTAATATCGCTCTTGCAATGGTCAAAACTAAAGCGCTTGAGAATAGTCTGTGGGTAGAAATTTACTACTCCAAGGAACTTAGGCATCACAGTAAAGTGGTGAAATGCGTAGTAAAAAATAAGCCTTTCTGGGCACCCGAGAGAGCGAAATCAACACCCCCCAAGCCGTTTTAGTACCAACTATGGTAGGCTAGAAATTATGAAGCCAATTAGCTGCACTTTAGACTCTGTTTATCTTGGCACCTCGGAAGATGAGCTTGCGAAACAACCTTGCCTGTCTCTTAATGCGCAGTTGTCGGGATTTGTTGGTGATCGTCATGGGTCATATTCTAGAGAGACATGGGCAGGTGATGACAAGCAGCGGGAGGGGACGATCAGACGCAATGAGCGTCAGTGGTCAGCGGTATCCTTAGAGGAATTAGCAATAATCACCGATGCCATGAATTTGAAGGAACCCTTACTGGCCTCCAGTTTAGGCGCTAATTTATGTTTTTCTGGTCTACCGAATATTTCTAAATTGCCAAAAGGAAGCATCCTTAGGTTTCCCTCTGGAGCGGAATTGGTTGTCGAGGAATATAACCCTCCTTGTCTTGATATGGATGAAAAGTTGATTTCAATGTATACCTCAAAAACTAACTCTAAACTTAATAAGGGTGACTTTTTGTCAGCTGCCAAATATTGTCGCGGGGTAGTTGGTGTTATCGAGGTCCCAGGAATGATTCATGGCGGCGATAAAGTAGCTGTTGTTCCCTATAAAAACCCATCTTGGATAGAAAAATCTTCCTGATATTTACATATATCTTTAAATATTAGATAAATAAAATATAAATTTATTGTCTGTGACAATAAAGCTTACTTTGGGATAGTAATTTCTTTTCAAACGAATAAAATATCGCGCGATCATTGAGGGAATAATTTTAGCGGTGATGAAGAAGAGTCTTCCAATATTTTTGATGTGTTTCTTGTTACCTATGCTTGTGCAAGTAAGTAGGGCACATGCTTCTATTCAGATAGATGGACTACTTGATGAACCAGAGTGGAAGACAGCTTTGGTTTTTAAAGATTTTGTAACGGTTGAGCCGTTGACTGGTGACCCAGCTAAATATGCTACTGAAGCAAGGATCATCTCCAATGAAAATGGAATCTTCGTTGGTTTTTCAAATTACCAGCCTATCTCCGTTAAGCGAGTAAATAGACGATTTGCTAGGGATGCCAAAATTCAGGCTGATCGAAATGTGGTCAGCATTGATTTTGATGGGACTGCGGTTGCCGCCTATGATTTTACTGTAGGATCCGCCAATTCCAGACAGGATGGCATTGTGGGGCCTGGAACCTATTCTGGAGACTGGGATGGAACATGGTATTCCCAGACCTCGAGTGATGGAGATTATTGGTTTAGTGAAATTCATATCCCTTGGACAGTGGCACCTATGTCAGAGTCTGCTGATGGGAAAAGAAATATAGCTGTTTGGTTCTCTAGAATAGTTTATAACGAGTCTCTCCGATTCTCCTTCCCCAATGCTTACTACAGTCGTAATACTTTTATGGAGGACTGGCAACCGTTGGAGGTTGACCAAGTTAAGGCATCTACCTTAGATTGGTTTCCTTATGTAAGTTATAACCACAACCTTCTCCACGATCAGGGAACTGAAGTCGTTGATGGCTCAAATATTGGTTTAGATTTTATTTGGCGACCCAATAGCAGTACTCAATTAACCGGGGCATTGAAACCAGATTTTGGTCAGGTTGAGAGCGATGACTTAGTCGTAAATTTTTCAGCGTTTGAGACGTTTGTTAGTGAGAAAAGACCTTTCTTTACGGAAAATCAGGGCCTTTTTAATAGCGCCCAACCTAATGAGGATGTTGTTCTTTACACACGAAGGATTGGTGCTGGAGTTGGAGGCGGTGTCTCCAGTATAGATGCTGCTACAAAACTTACTTATTATGGCAAAAATTTGGATTTGGGTCTCTTTGCGGTGCGGCAAGATGAGGCTGGAGGAGGAACAACAAGTGATTTCATGTCTAGCCGAGTCCAACGGAAAGTGGATGGGACGACTATTGGCCATCGACTAACTAATGTTAAGAGGGAAGCGTTTGGGCGCGAAGCAACTGTGCAAGGCATCGATTTAAAATGGAACCGAGATGAGCACAACCAGTTTATGGCGCAAATTTTACATAGCGACATCAAACAAGATCCAAACGAGCTAAATAATTACCAACTTGTTGATGAACAGGATCTCGCCGGATGGGTTAATTGGTCCTACTCACCCAGTGATGAGTGGTCTCATGCTGTCTACTATTCGCACTATGGCGATCAATTTGATATGAATGATATGGGTTACATGAGGCGAAATGGATTCGATGAGTTTTATGCTTATCACAGGCATGACCGATTGCAGTACGATCAAGAGTCGTCTTTACTATCAAGCTCTACGGAGTTCGATTATTCCTATGCGGAGAATACTCAAGGACAACGGTTGTATTTTTGGTCTGAGATAAACTTTGAATGGATGTTTAAATCTACTCGTAAAATCTCTGTAGATTTTGAATCTACTTCTTCTGGTTGGGATGATCGCATTACTCGAGGAAATGGATCTTACTTTAGATCAGCAAAGTTTAAAGGTGCTGTGAGATATGAGAGCCCCAGGGGTAATGATTTTGTCTTTACCGTCAAGGGATATGCTGGCACGGAGGATACGGGAGAGTTATATTACGGAGCTTATTTTAGGCCAAAAGTATATCTGACTGAGACGTTAACCCTCGGGGGAAGAATCGGATTTAAAAAATATCAAGAATGGCTTTTGTGGGATTCAGATGTGTCTCAATTGGCTGGGTATGAAACCGACAGATATTCAGCAGATTTTCGGGTAGATTGGTACCCATCGATTCGTCAAGAAATCCGATTGAAATTTCAGTGGATTGGTATTGATGCCGAAGTACTGAATAGTTACTTTCTTAATGGTAAAGGTAGACTGGAGATGTCTGATATTGACTCAGCTAGTTTTAGTCTGAGTGACACAGCATTTCAGATAAGGTACCGATACCAGCTTGCTCCACTTTCAGACGTATTTCTAGTTTATAGCCGCGGCGGATTTTATGGAACCCAGACTGGCGATGAAGGTGCGGGGACTCTGTTTGAGAATGGATGGAGAGGAGTTAATGTGGAATCTGTTATTTTCAAAGTTAGATATCGCTTTTAATTGAGTCTGCAATTAATCAATAGTTAGCCGGATGGAGACGCCAAAATTGCAGTATTAACGCATTTAGTATAAATTCCAAACATCATCGTAGGTAAGGCAATAAATCTTGTCAGGAGTGACTTGGTATGCATGCTACTGAATTTGTTCAAAGCTATATAGATGCTTGGAATCATTCTGATGCAAAGGGTGTTGCAGAACACCTTGCCACGAACGGGACTTATTACGATATACCAACTCATAGCCAATTTTCAAAAAATGAATTGGTCTCAAATCTAGTCGATTTTTTTGCATCTGGTGATCATCACTATCAGCTCTGTAATGAAGTCCTCTCAAACGATAGAACCATTGCGTTCCAATACAAAATGACTTCCCCAAATAATTCTCGTCAGGATTGGTTAGGAGCTGAATTCATTCTGCTTGAAAATGATGGCGCTTTGAGTATCACGGATTACTATGAATCTCACCAGTCGATCAGATCTTCTTCGCTAGTTTCTGATAGAGCCTCTTTGCCAAAATATGCAAAGTCAGGTTTGAATTCCCACCAAATAGAAGATTATAAGAAAAAGTTGGTGCGGCTGATGGAAGAGGAAAGAGTCTACCTTGACTCTGATATGACGCTTCCAAAGTTGGCGTTGATGGTTGACTGCTCTGTTAATCACCTCTCACAAGCTGTCAATTCAGGATTCAAGATGAGTTTTTTTGATTTCTTAAATAGTTACAGAATTAGGGAAGCTAAATCGATGTTAATCCATCAAGATTCATTATCACAATCCATTCTGGATGTTTCATTTGCTGTAGGCTTCAACTCTAATTCTGCTTTTTATGCAGCTTTCAAAAATGCAACAGGACAAACACCAGCGCAATTTCGTCGTAAAACTCTCTTTTAGAATTTATAAACTCCATCAGAGGTACTTGTCATGTACTTTTGCCGATAGGATAGGATGCCGCAGTAAGTATCAATTAGAGTAGTATTACTCTTAATATTATTAAAGTCAGAGCTTCAAAAAATATGCAAATAAGTCAACCGCACACATCCTCCTATTACGCAGCAACTATAAATAATCATAAGGATTATGCATCATTGGAAGGCGACGTAAGCGCTGATGTCTGCGTTATAGGAGCTGGTTTTACTGGGATTTCAACAGCTCTCCACCTCGCCGAGCGCGGCTACAATGTTCATGTCATTGAAGCTAATAAAGTTGGCTGGGGCGCATCTGGAAGGAACGGCGGTCAGATGATTGGAGGCATATCAGGCGATAGCAAAATGGCTAAGACGTTGGGAGAGGAGGGTGAGCGAATTCTCTGGGAGATGGGCTGGGCCGGACATGACATAATCAGAGAGAGAGTTCGAAAGTATGGTATTGAGTGTGATTTGAAATCTGGATATCTCGATGTGGCTATCAAGCCTAGGCATATGCGAGATCTTGAAGCCCATCACAAGATGCTGGATAAATATAAATTCGTGCATCCCTACAGGATGTTGTCAAAAGAAGAGACACTTAACGCAATTGGGACAGAGGCATATATCGGTGCTCTTCGAAATGATGGTAATGGACATGTTCATCCTCTTAATCTTTGTATAGGAGAAGCGCGCGCTGCTGTATCTTTGGGAGCCACTATTTATGAAAATTCACCTGTAACAGAAGTTAAAAGAGGAGCCAAGGCGACAGTTGTCACAGAACGTGGCTCTGTTACCGCTGATTTTGTTGTCCTGGCAGGAAATGCCTACCACTTTTTAGAACGAAAACTAAAGGGTAGTTTGTTTCCCGTAAACAGCTTTATTATTGGTTCTGAGCCTTTATCTGAGGAAATTGTAAGTCAAATTAATCCTCATGACCTTGCGGTCTGTGATCCCAATTATATCTTAGAATATTTCCGTTTAAGTGCTGACAAGAGGCTTTTATTTGGTGGTCGTTTCACCTACTTTGGAAGTGATCCTGAGATTATTAAGAAAAATTTAATTCCACGAATGCTGAAAATATACCCTCAGTTAACGTCGACTAAGTTTGACTTTGGGTGGGGTGGAACAATTGGAGTCACAGCGAATAGGATACCTCAGATGGGCAGATTAGCTCCTAATATCATTTATTCTCAGGGGTATTCAGGCCATGGCGTCAATGTGACTCATCTTGCAGGACAGATTATGGCTGACACTGTGGCGGGAACTCTGGAGAGATTTGATATTTTTGCCAATATAAAACCGACATGGATACCTGGACAACACCTATTTCGAAATCAAATGGTCGCCCTTGGAATGGCGTATTATAAAATGGTGGATAGGCTTTGATAATATCAGTGCCTAGATCGGCTATTTAAGGTTATTAGAGGAGACACTTTATTCATGAAGCACTCCGATAAATTATTAGGGATGAATCGATCTATAAATCGTCGAGATGTTCTCTTTGGTGTAGCAAGTTTATCTCTTAGTCCATTACTCGTGTCCTCTGTTAAGGCCTGTGGATATCCTACGATCAAAGGTTCTGATCTTATTAACGCAACCTATTATCCTCCTAGTTTGATGGGGATGCGCGGGAATCATGATGGCTCTTTTGAGGTTGCTCATAGTCTTGCGCGACGAGGACAAACAGATTGGGGGCCAGTGGAAGGGGCATCGAACGATGTCTATGACCTAATAGTAGTCGGTGGCGGCATAAGCGGGTTATCGGCAGCTTATTTTTTTCGTGAAAAAATGCCTGGTGCGAAGATTCTGATTCTTGATAATCATGATGACTTTGGTGGTCATGCTAAGCGGAATGATTTTGACGCTGATGGTCATAAGCTTATTGGGTATGGTGGATCTCAGACAATGCAGGAGCCATCTGGTTACAGCCATATCGTTAAAAAGCTCTTAAAAGATCTCAAGATTGATCCTAGTGTCTTCAATACAGCGTACGACCAAGATTTTTTCAAGCGAAACAAGCTCAGAGCGGGCATTCACTTTAATAATGAAGCGTGGGGTAATCGCAAGACAGTTGCTTATGATCTAGGTGTTTTTGATGACTATATTCCGGTCATGCCATCTGAATTATCTGCTGAACAAGCGGTGCAGGAGATGCCTATATCAAAGCCAGCAAAAGCACAGTTCCTTCACCTTTTGTCAGTCAAAGATGATCAGATTCCACATTTAAAGGGTGATGCTAAGTGGGATTATTTATATCGTCTGAGCTATCAAGATTTCCTGACTAAGCACTTAAATATTACCGAACCTGAAGTATTTAAAGTGTTGCAGGATTTGCATATTGACTCTGGTGTCGGTATTGATTCGGTTAATACTATCAGTGCTATGTCTTATGGTGGCTTGCCGGGGTGGTCTGCTGCAGGTCTTCCTGAACAAGAGCCTGATGAACCTTATATCCATCATTTTCCAGATGGTAATGCCTCTATTGCGCGTCAATTAGTAAGAGATTTAATACCTGAGGTGGCGGCGGGAAGTAGTATGGAAGGCCTGCTGCATGCAAAGTTTGACTACTCTAAACTTGATTCAGGTGATTCAAAAATTCAAGTTCGACTGAACAGTACTGTCGTTAGCGTAAAAAATATTCAGTCAATGGAAGGAAATGATCAGGTTAGCCTACGTTATGTTCAGAATGGTCGACATAAAAGGATAATCGGTAACTCAGCTGTCTTAGCATGTAATAGCAGTATGATTCCACATTTGTCCCCCGAGTTACCCCAGAATCAGAGGGAGGCTCTAGCTTTCCAAACTAAGGTACCAATTCTGTACACCAGTGTTGCCCTCCGAAATTGGAGAGCATGGAAGAAACTGGGATTAGGGGCGGTTGTGTGTCCGGGTGGGTACCACATAAATGCTCTGCTTGACTTCCCAGTTAGCTTCGGCGATTACAAATTTTCGTCTGATGAAAGTGAACCAGTGATTGTGCATATGGAACGTTTCCCGCACCGCTATGGTGAAAATCTTACGGCTAGAGAGCAGTACCGCTTGGGCAGGTATGAGCTTCTTACAACGCCATTTGAAGTGATTGAGAGGAATGTCCGAGATCAGCTGCAGAGTTTACTTGGTGATGGAGGTTTTGATGCGGCAGAGGATATTGTTGGTATTACAGTGAACAGATGGTCACATGGATATTCTTACTGGTACAACTCATTGTTTGATCCAGTTTATGAGGATGACGAAGATCCTAGATATCCCCACATTATTGGTCGTCAACCTTTCGGTCGGATTGCCATCGCAAACGCTGATTCAGCTGCAAATGCTATGCTTGAGTCTGCAATCGAGCAAGCGCATCGCGCTGTAAATGAATTGCTGTGAGTGTTGATTTATGAAACCGATTTTATTTGACTCGCTGGGGAATATTTATTACTGTTTTTCAAGAAGCATTCGGAGATTATAGTCATGGATATTGGAGTTCCCGTAAAAGATTTGGGAGAGATTGACGTTGCGCCTTTGAGGGATGCAATTCTTGGTATTGATGACCAAGCTTGGTTCGAGAATAATCATCGTCAGACTGAGTATGATGTTCATGCGCAAACTCAATCGCTGATGATGTTGTTTGTCGACACTGAAGTGTGGCCGTCTGTGAAGGTTACTCGAGAAGCGGCCTGGGATGAATTATCTGAAGTCGCAATGCCTCTCATGGACTCCATTCTTGAAAAATTCTATCCACCCGGTGGGAAAGTTATCCGTGCTATGGCAGCGAAGTTGCTGTCTGGCGGTGTTATTAAGCCCCATACGGATAAGCATCAATCATTTCATGTGGGACATCGCATTCATATTCCTATTACCGCAAATCCTAGAGTCCGATTTATGATTGATGGAAGACCTCACAAGTTTCAGGTGGGGAGGGTTTATGAGCTCAACAATCAGATCCAGCACAGTGTCATCAATAAAGGTACAGATGATCGAATAAACTTCATATTTGATTATGTTCCTCCAGATCAACTTGCAAAACTTGCTAGCTAGCTAAAAAAAGCTCACGATTAATTGGGCTTTTTGATTATTTATGCTTACCAATTTCCCAACCTTGATGACCTAACAGGGATTTCCCTGAAGCTATAGAATCATCTTCAAGGGTAGTCGCCATTGAGTCATTCCAGCGATTTAAGAAACCAAACAGTGAAATGACACCCAACAGTTCTACGATCTCTTCCTCTGACCAGTGTTGATGTAGTCTTTGATGGAGTGCCACATCTACGCCATTGGGTATTGTTGATGCTGCCACTGAAAAGTCCAAGGCTACTCGCTCAGCCTCAGAAAATGAGGGATGCGTTTGATAGTTCCAAATATTATCCAACTTTTCTTGTTCAGTACTATATCTCTCAGCAGCTCTGATGGTATGCGCTTGGCAGTATCGACAACCTGTCACATTACTTGAAACGTAAGCAACTAGTCGCTTCAACGAACTTGTTACTCGCCCTTGGTTTTCCATCACTGCCATATTCAAATTAATAAATGCTTTAGCTATTTTAGGTCGATGCATCATCGTTAGAACACTGTTAGGGCAAAATCCGAGCGTCTCATTGAAGAATTTTGCGAGCTCAGTGATCTCAGAATTAGTATTTTCAGGTAGCGGGTTAACCAGAGGCATAATATTTTTCCAATACAAAGCGGTGCGACATTATAAGTTGATTCTTAAAGATTGACTTAACAAAAAAAGATGCTGATTTGATAAAAGCACCTATTCATGACAGTATAAAAGACGTGGCTAATCTTTCGTACATCCTTATTTAGGAATAGCATTAGCAAAAGTTATCCTAATTTCCCTCTGGATTTGCATTAGTTAATTCAATTAATAGTAACCAGCAATGCGCAAGCGGTTGCAGGAGGCACCCCTGATGGCTCAGTTAGAATCTGATTTAAAGTCCAATGATGAAACTACTCAAACAGAATCCAAGCGTGTTTTACCCTTTGAATTTCGAGGGGATGGCACGGAGTATTTTAAGATATGGATCGTCAATATCTTTTTAACTCTTATTACACTTGGGATCTATTCAGCCTGGGCGACAGTCAGAAACAACCGCTACTTTTACGGAAATACCTTTGTCGATGGGACGTCATTTAGCTACCTTGCTAAGCCATTACAAATTCTCAAGGGTCGCATTATTGCAGTAGTAGTTTTCACTCTTTTTGTTGGCCTAGCAGGAGCTTTCCCTGTCGCTGGAGCTATTTTGTATCTTGTATTAGGCTTCGCTGCTCCCTATATTTATAACCAATCTCTAGCATTTAAAATGCGAAACACTTCCTATAAAAACATCCAGTTTAGATTTAATGGGGACTACGGAGAGGCGTTTGGAGTATTGGTAATTTGGCCATTTTTGGGTCTAATAAGTCTCGGTCTGCTTTACCCCTTTGTCCTATTAAAAATGCATCAATATAGGATGAATCAGACGGCTTATGGGACAACCCAATTTGTTTTTTCTGCACAAGTAAAAAGCTACTATAAAATATTTGGAATTGGAGTTGGAATTTTACTAGGCCTTTTAGCCTTTGGAATGGGGGTATTAAACGGGCTCGGGCTTATAAGCCCTAACGGCGCTGCGGTGTTAGCAGGTTTTGTGGCTTATATTTTTGTGGCGACCTACTTCACGGTTGCCTTTACTAATCTTGTCTTTATCAGTACTTCACTGAAAGAGCATGGCTTTAATGCCACATTGACCTTGAAGGGCTATGTAAAGGTGGTACTGATTAACATGCTTTTAATTGTAATAACTCTGGGTCTTTACGTGCCAGCGGCAAAAGTAAGGATCATGAAATATATTACAAGCTGCATAGAACTTCATGAGCGGGGCTCGCTTGATGACTTCATTGCCGCCGAGAAGGAATCTGTGAGTGCTCTTGGAGAACAGCTGGGCGATGTCTTCGATTTTTCAGTATAAATAGTGCATATTAAAGGTTTCTATTTAGACGGAATCACTTCCAAAGGTATATCTGCGCGCCTTGAATTAGTGTCTCGACAGCAAAAGACATTGGTAATTATCAGTGAGGATGATAATAAACAGCTGCATGTTTTTCAGTTATCTAATTTAGATATAAGCTCCCGAATAGGTGATGCTCCCAGAGAGCTAAACTTGGATAGCGGCGAACAGTTTATTACAAATGATAATGAAGGCATTGATCAGTTACTTAGACAGTTGATTCCAGATGGTATTGCTCCATCACTAATGCATACTTTGGAAAGAAACGTAACGGCGATAGCATTCTCAATTATTACTTCTGCAGTCTTTGTTTGGCTCATCACTGTTTATGGTATTCCAAGAGCGGCCGAATATATTGCGTTTAATATGCCTAGTGTTGTGGTCGAGCAATTCGAGACGGATATGGCAATCCTTGATAGGACTATGTTTGAACCCTCAGAACTTACTACTGATCGCATGAATGATATCAAGCGCCTCATGGATCCTTTTATCGAGCAGTATATTTCGCTACCCGAAACTCATCTTAAGCCACGCCTAGATTTTAGGTCTGGGATGGGTGCTAATGCATTCGCTTTACCTAGTGGAAAGATTATTTTTACAGATGCATTAGTTAATTTGGTCGAGCATGATAATGAGTTAGTCGCGGTCTTCTTTCATGAGTTAGGTCATCTGAGACAAAAACATATGATGCGGCGTTCGATACAAGATGCCATTGTTACTATCTCTATATTTTTTATTATTGGTGATCTTGATGCTTTAGAGATTGCCGGTGCGATTCCTACTTTACTGGCAGATATGTCCTATTCTCGTGACTTTGAACGAGAAGCTGATCTCTTCGCATTGCAGCAGATGAATGAGCAAGGAATCGATTTAGACTACTTTCGAGATGTTATGAAGAGATTATCAGAGGAGTTTTCTGATCATGATAAAGTAGTGTCGGAGCGCTCTGATGATTTGGTTGATGAAATCATGATTACTGTCCCTGAATTCCTGTTGACCCATCCAGGATGGAGAGAGCGTGTTTTATTCGTCGATGAGTTTGAATCTGTTTCCAGTCCCGATGCAGAAATAAACTAACGAAAGCCATCTATTGTCTTTAAAAATCTTTTAATAGACTCGGGTAAGTGTTCGTCCTTCATAACCTGTAGATTGCTACATAACCGATGAGTCATCATCTATACTAGGTCTATGACAAATCATTTTTTTCAGCAGCTCCAGCGATGGTATCCCAGACGTGATAAGCAGCAATGGGTTTTAGCCACGCTATTTAAAATAGAAGGCCCTAGTTATCGCTCTCCAGGTGCAATGATGCTGTTTAATGATTTGGGGGAACAGTTTGGCTTACTAAGTGGAGGGTGTTTAGAGGCAGATATTCAAATCAAGGCGGCAAAGGTAATTGCCTCTGGAACTCCAATGACTATCTGCTATGACGCCTCTGATGAGGATGATATGGTATTCCTACTCGGCATCGGCTGTGGAGGAGTTACTCATATCATGTTGCAACCACTCTCCAGAGAAACTAATTATCTAGATCTACCCGAACTCCTAAAGGCATTAGAGAAGCGGAAAACATCGTATTATCTGCAGGGAATTCCGCAACTTAATGGGCCCGCAAAAGCCCAATATTTAGAAACAGGTAGTGAACATCTCCAAAACTTTGAAGAAAGGTTAAACAAAAGCAGCGCAATTTGTATTCAAATTGATAATGAAGATTATCTCTTAACTCAAATTAAACCGCCTGCTCATATCTTAATTGTTGGTGGTGGCGTTGATGCACGGCCATTGGCAGAGATGGCGGTGGCATTATGTTGGGAGGTCACACTTTGTGATCCGCGCCCGGCCAATGGTCGAAGAGAAAATTTTATGACTGTTAATGAGATTTTAAGATGCGAACCCAATGATTTGTCAGATGAGCCATTGTTTCAACACTTTGATGCTGCAATTGTAATGACCCATAACTTGAGGTTAGATGCAGATGCCATTGCAGTTTTGCAAAATTCTAACGTTCGGTATTTAGGCCTTTTAGGCCCTATTATCCGAAAACAGCGGGTGCTGTCTCTTGCGAAGCTGAGTGAGGATAAACTTAGAATATCTATTTCTGGGCCCGCAGGATTAAGATTAGGAGGTGAACTTCCGGAAGAAATTGCCTTGTCAATCTTGGCCGAGTGCCAATCCACTATGAATAGCACAAAGGCTACTGCACTGAGTGACGGCGAATGAAAATGGCAGCGCTGGTTCTTGCTGCGGGAGCGGCATCGCGCTTTGGATCCATAAAACAGCTTGCCATCATCAACGGTGCACCTATGTTGCAATGCTCTATCGACAATGCAAAAGCATTCCTGCCAAATAAGGTTTTTGCGGTTTTAGGAAGTGATGCAGAGGAAATAAAGCCTCACATCTCTGGTTGTGATTTTTTAATCAATCATCAATGGGGCCGGGGTTTAGGATCTTCAATCGCATTTGGTGTTTCTTATCTCAAGCATGATTTTGATGCTATTTTAATTATGCTTGGCGATCAGCCAAAGGTTGGTGTCCACTATTTACAGGACCTAGGTAATTTATTTGTAGGTAAACAAGTTGTCTGCAGTAGATATAGGGATGGAATCGGAGTACCTGCTATTTTTGGTAGCCACTATTTTGATTTATTAATGAATTTATCGGCTGATATCGGCGCAAGAGAGTTAATAAGAAGCATACATCCAACTCCTAAAAGCCTATCCCTAGGGGGTATGGAATACGATGTCGATTACCCTCATGATCTAAACAGACTTTGTTCCGAAACCAGATGATAGATTCTCGCGTACACGAATTGATTAGAATATGGCATTGAAGGTAATTAGAAAAATTATCGCCAAACTAAATGGGAAACTCCAAGTTACTACTGCCAAACCATAATGGGAGAGTAAGCATGACCTCAGTTACTGTAAATGGTGTCAAAGAAACATTAGAAATCGATCCCGATACGCCCTTGTTATGGGTTTTGAGAGAGCAGCTGAATCTTACTGGCACCAAATTTGGATGTGGCATAGCTCAGTGCGGTGCTTGCACAGTGCTTGTTGATGGGGATGCCGTGCGTTCCTGTGTTACTCCCTTGTCTGCGGTAACAGGGAAAAACATCTCAACCATAGAAGGGTTAGCACCTAGTCCTGGGGAGCTTCACTCACTTCAAAAGGCATGGATAGATCAACAGGTCCCTCAATGTGGGTACTGTCAGTCTGGACAATTAATGTCAGCTGCAGCCTTACTTCAGAAAAATCCATCCCCTTCAGATTCCGATATTGATGATGCCATGTCTGGTAATATTTGCCGTTGTGGCATGTACGGACGAATTCGACGAGCTATAAAGTCTGCCTCTGGCGTTGAACATTTTGAGCCTGCAGCGGAAGTGGCGTCAGAGGATAGTAGCCATGGGTAAATGGACCAGACGGAGTTTTATTACAGCTGGAGTTGTTGCTGGAGGAGGATTGCTTATTGGTGTAGCAATTCGGCCAGGAAATCGAAGCACTGAACTAGCCAAATACCTTGCGCGGGATGGAGAATCTTTCCTTCATACTTGGGTAAAGCTTGATCAAAATAATATAGTTACGGCAATCGTTCCGCACTCCGAGATGGGTCAGGGCGTAGGCACAGCATTAGCTCAGATGCTCGCCGAAGAGCTCGATGCCGACTGGAGTCTAGTCAAGTATGAAGAAGCTCCAGCGGTAAGAGAGTTTGCAAATTATCCAATTATTAAAGGAATGTTTATTGGGAACACTGACGTACCTGATTTTGTGGTTCCAACGATCGATGGAGCTCTGATTCGTACAGCGAAAGCTCTGGATCTTCAAATAACAGGCGGTAGCTCCAGTATTAGAATGACGGGTGAGTTCGGTATGAGAGTTGCGGGAGCAGCGGTAAAAGAAATGTTAAGAGATGCCTCTGCGACTAAGTGGCAGGTGCCTGTCGATGAAATAACAACAGAAAATAGCCATCTGATTCATATTAAATCTGGACGTCAAATTCCTTATTCGGACGTCGCGCAGGCCGTTTCGAATATGGTCCCACCTGCTTCACCGAAGTTAAAGTCCACTGGTGACTTTAAAATAATAGGCAAAAGCGTAGCTAGATTTGATCTTCCTAGCAAAGTTGATGGAACTGCTTTATTCGCTATTGATGTGAAGTTGCCGGACATGCTCTATGCGACGGTTCAGCGTGCCCCATCTTTCACAGGACGGATTGATAAGATAACCGATACGGTTTCAAGATCCATCAAGGGCATTGTGGATATTGTTAAATTGCCATCTACAACGGTTAGTTCGGCTCTTGGTTCTTTTTCGTTTGCGGACTCGGTGGCAGTTGTAGCTGACAGCTTCTGGACTGCAAAAAAAGGTATGGATTTACTTGATGTTCGGTGGGAGTCAACTAAGCATTCTCAGGTGTCTAGTAACGTAATCTTCAATCAATTTGAAAGAGATATTGATGAAGCTTTGGAAAGAGAAATAGACGTATCTGAAGGAGACACTGCAGGAAGCTTGATGGATGCGGACATCGTCATTGAGGCAGATTACCGTGTCCCCTACTTGGCGCATACATGTATGGAGCCACTTAACGCGACAGCTAAAGTGATCGACGGATATTGTGAAATTTGGGTTGGTTGTCAAAGTCCGTTGAGTTTTAGAAAATCTGTGGCAGATGCACTGGGTTTTGAATTAGAAAAAGTCACTTTACATAATTGCCTCATGGGAGGAGGGTTTGGTCGTAAATCAAGGCCTGACTATGCTATTCAAGCTGCCCAGATTGCTTTGAAGGTTGGTCGACCAGTACAACTTATTTGGACGAGGGAGGAGGATGTCAGACAGGACTTCTATCGACCTGCAATTCTAAGTAAATTTCGAGGTGGCTTGGATACAAAAGGAAATCTTTCAGCTTGGCATAATACCTATGTTGATAAACATGAGCCACATGAGGCTGCTCAAATTCCTTATAAAGTGCCATCGATGGATATCGGCCATGTCTCCAGTCCTACTCATATTCCGTTTGGTGCTTGGAGAAGCGTTGCACATTCTCATCATGGTTTTTTCACTGAATCATTTATTGATGAGGTTGCGGTGGCTGCAGGACAGGATCCCTATGAGTACAGGTTGGATAGATTAAAGCATCTTCCACGACAGTTTGCGGTGCTAAAAAAAGCGGCACTCATGGCTAATTGGACCAAAGAGCTTCCTATAGGTCGTGGTAGAGGCATTTCTTTGCAGACTTCCTTTGGATCTATTGTCGCAGAGGTCGTTGAGGTCACTGTTAATGAGGGAAAACTATCCATAGATCGAGTAGTTGCTGTTGTTGACCCTGGATATGCTATCTCGCCGGATGGAATGAAGGCTCAAATTGAATCAGGAATTATTTATGGATTAAGTGCAGCTCTAAATGGTGAAATCACCATAGAAAATGGAGCAGTTAAGCAGAGTAATTTCCATGATTACTCCTGTATAAGGATGAAAGATAGCCCAGCCATAGAAACTTATATTATTAATAGCGGTGAGGCATTGGGAGGTGCTGGTGAACCAGGAACTCCACCCATCGCGGCTGCTCTAACTAATGCTATTTATGATGCGACGGGCAATAGAATCCGGCAGCTTCCAGTGCCTGATATCATTCTTTAAACTAATAGCTAAGAGCGCTTGTTTTTATTAACCATCAACAAATTAACTAAGACCACTTAACCATTCTCTTTGTTTTTGTTCTGCCTTAACATAATCCAGCTAGCTATCGTAATTCCAAGACCAACTATTCCAATAATTATTGTAGCTAATGCGTTGATGTCTGGTGTGACTCCAAGTTTAATTTTTGAAAAAATAATCATTGGTAAGGTACTTGCGCCCGCTCCGGATGTGAAACTTGCGATCACTAGATCATCTAAAGATAGAGTAAATGCTAACAGCCATCCAGAAAGCATAGATGGAGCAATCAAAGGAAAAGTGATATCAAAGGCAACTTGTATGGGCCTGCCCCCCAAGTCCATAGCTGCCTCCTGCAACGATTGGTCCATACTACTCAGTCGGGATTGCACAATAACTGCCACATAGGCCATAGAGAATGTAATGTGAGCAATCGTAATTGTGCTTGCTCCTCTGGACATTGGCCACCCTACCAGTTCTTGTAAACTTACGAACATGAGCAGTAAAGATAATCCAGTGATGACCTCTGGCATTACAAGAGGGGCAGCGATAAGCCCGGTAAATAGTAATCGACCACGATAACGTCCCATCTGCGCTAAGGCCAACCCAGCCATCGTGCCTAAAATAGTTGCAAAGGTCGCGCTAACAGCGGCAATTCTTACACTTAATAATGCGGCATCAATTATTTGCTCATTGTCAAAAAGGGCGAAATACCAACGCAAAGAAAAGCCCCCCCAAACTGAGGTAATCGCCGATTGGTTAAATGAGTAAACTACTAGTACCAAGATTGGTACATACAAAAATGCAAAGCCAAAACATAAGGAGGAAAATACAAATCTTGAGGATTTATTCATGATTGTGGTTTGTCCCGCTGACTGCGCTGAAATAACATGATTGGTATTACCAAAATTAACAGCAAAATAGTTGCCACAGCCGATGCCAGAGGCCAATCACGATTGACAAAAAACTCATCATAAAGTGTCCGGCCTATCATCAGTGAATCTAAACCACCTAGCAGGGCTGGAATAACATATTCACCAATCGCAGGAATAAATACTAATAGCGAACCTGCAAGAATCCCTGGAATTGATAGTGGGAGAGTAATATTGATAAAAACTTGCCAGGGTCTTGCTCCAAGGTCAGCCGCTGCATCGTGAAGGCTAGTATCCATCTTCTCTAAATTGGCATAGAGTGGAAGAATCATAAATGGAATATAGGTGTAAACGATTCCTAAATAAACGGCCATATCGGTATAAAGTAACTGCAGGGGAGAATCGATAATACCAATATGCATCAACGCTGAATTTACAATTCCATTTTTTCCCAATAATCCCATCCACGCATATACTCTAAGCAAGAAGGATGTCCAGAATGGGAGTATGACAAGCATGAGTAAAATATTCCGCTTGATTGGTGTCGCCCTAGCGATACCATAGGCCATCGGATAGCCAATTAACAGGCAGATAATCGTGGAAATGAAAGCAACTTTAATCGATTTAAAATAGCTAACCCAGTACAAATTATCTTCTGTCAAAAATTGGTAATTTTCCCATGAAGCCAACCACCACCGACTTGTATCCGAGTCGAGATCGAATAATTCAGTAAAAGGAGGCTGTGCAACAATAGGTGTAGCGAAGCTTATTTTTAGAACAATGATAAAAGGTGCTAAAAAGAAAAGTAATAGCCAGAGGTATGGCAGATAGGTGATAAATTTTCGCCACATAGCGTCTTGAAAATTCATGTTAAGAGGTTTTATCACTTCATTAGTAGCATGCGATGTGTTCATTCAGTCAAAACCACATTACAGCTGGAGTTCCAAGATAGATAAACTTCATCATCCCACTCGAGGGCTAATTGCTCTGAGCGCGCGAAATTTTGTGCACTCACTTGGATGATTCGACCAGATTGGCTCCGAATTCGATAAATACTCCGATTACCATAGTAGGCTAAATCTTCAACGACGCCTTTAGTAATCGTGAGGTTCTCTCCTTCAGGATTATTTTTAGTGATGGAGATTTTCTCAGGACGGACAGCTATAGTAATTTGATCACCTGTATGGATATTCCCATCAAATTTTGCATCCAATTCGGTACCAGTTTTCTCAAGGGTTGCGCGGAGAACTTTTGAATCTTGATTAGCATTTTGAACAGTTGCATTAAAGAAATTAATAGTTCCAAAAAAATCAGCGACGAATTTATTGTTGGGAGATTCATATACTTGAGAGGGCGTACCAATTTGAATAAATCTCCCCTCATTCATGACAGCCACGCGAGAAGATAAAGTCATAGCCTCCTCTTGGTCATGAGTAACAACGACAAAAGTAATGCCGAGTTCATATTGTAAATTCATGAGCTCAAATTGAGTTTGTTCTCTAAGCTTTTTATCCAGAGCTGCGAGAGGTTCATCAAGAAGGAGCACTTTTGGCTTTTTGATCAATGCTCTTGCAAGGGCGACTCGCTGACGTTGGCCGCCCGAGAGCTGATGTGGCTTGCGTTTCCCAAGTGCACTAAGTTGAACGAGTTCGAGCATCTCATTAACTTGATTTTTTATTTGGGATTTTTCGATACCATCTTTTTTCAATCCATAGCTAATATTTTGAGCAACGGTCATGTGTGGGAAAACCGCATAGGACTGGAACATCATGTTTACAGGGCGATCATAAGCAGGGATTCCTGCCATATCTTTGCTATCGATAATAATTTGGCCTTCACTGGGTGTCTCGAAACCAGCAAGCATTCGAAGAAGAGTTGATTTCCCACAACCCGAACCTCCCAAAATGGTAAACAATTCTCCCTGGTAGATGTTTAGGTCAATATTCGCTACGGCTGGTGTTCCATCAAAATTCTTACTGAGGTTTTTGATTTGAATAAAGGGAGATGCTTCTCTATCTAACCACGGAGTGTCTGCGACGTATGATTTAGTGGGCTGATTAGTTTTCATTGTTTTAATCGTTTCCATTAATAGTCTATGACGCTGCAATTACAGCCCCGTTTTAATCCTAGTCCATGTGCGCGATCGCTTGCGTTCTTCCTTAGGGGCTAAAACCTCAGTAGTCTCAAGCCGGGAGAGTGTCTCTTTGTCAGGATAGACTGCGATATCTGCGGTCAAATTTGGATCGACTAAAGGTGTAGCAGATTTATTAGCATTGGCGTAGCCAATGTAATTACTTGAAGCGGCAATCACTTCGGGCCTTAACATATAGTTTAGAAATAGGTAGGCATTCTCACGATGGGGAGCGTCCTCTGGGATATACATGCTATCAAACCACATGCCACCTCCTTCCTTAGGAATAATATAGCCTAAGTTGATGTCGATGCCTGCTTCTCTGGCGCGATTTGTGGCAACAGAGTAGTCGCCGGACCAACTCATAGCGATGCAGACCTCTTCGTTAGGCAAGTCCAGCAGTAATTTGGTCGAGCTAAAATAGGTAATGTAGGGGCGAACGGCTTTCACTAAAGCCTCTACCTCTCTAAGTTGTTCTACATCAACTGAATTAGCAGGATAGCCCAAAAATAACATTGCCATGGGAATAACAGATGTTGGATCATCTAAAAACGAAATACCACAGTCGGTAAATCTAGAAATAATTTCGGGATCAAAAATCAAAGCTGAACTGTCCAGAGGAGCATTAGGCATTCGCTCTTTGATTAAGTCTACATTGTAGGTAATGCCAGTAGTACCCCAAAAAAGAGGAACACCCTGGAGGCCACTCGAATACTTTTCATTTGCTTTATCAATAAGTGCTTGATCAAGATGATGCCAATTAGGTAACTTTTTAAAATCAACAGGATGGAAAATGCCCACTTTTGCGAGTCTCGCAGTAAAGGAGGCGGCATGCACAACGACGTCATATCCGCTTCTACCGGTCATTAGCTTGGTATCAACTACCTCACTGGAGTCATAAATATCATAGGTTATGTCAATACCAAATTCATTCTCAAAATTTGTAATAGCGTCAGGATTTATATAGTCGGCCCAGTTATAGATATTGAGCTTTTTAGGCGTGCCAATGGCAGCATCGATGAGATCTTGTTCAGAGGTTATTCCAAATGAGGATACAGCTAATAATAGTAATGTATTCCATCTTAGATAGACTAAATAAGAGTTTAAATAATATCCCCTTTTAGAATTCAGCACATTACATTCCCTTTAAGCCTCGTTTCTGCAGCGCTCTGGCGATTACCATTCGTTGCATCTCACTGCTTCCCTCCCAGATTCGATCGACACGCACTTCGCGAAAGAACCGCTCTACAGCATTGTCGCGACGATAACCTCGGCCCCCCCATATTTGGAGACAGCGATCAGCGACTCGATTAGCCATTTCTGTTGAGTAAAGTTTAACCATGGAGCATCTGGCGTGCAGAGATTTTAAATCATCTCCTCGGTCATGGGCTTCGGCAGCCTCATAGACCATTAGTTTGGCGGCCCACAGCTCAGTCGCACTATCAGCTAGACTAAATTGAATAGCTTGCTTTTCAATCAGTTTTTCTCCTTGGATATCGCGTTGGGCAGCCCAAGCAGTTGCCTCTTCAATCATTCTTCTCGCAGCGCCTAGCATGCGCGCTGATATGGTAAGGCGCTCATGTCTGAACCAGCTTCGGCTATAGTCCATTCCTGAACCCTCACCACCAATCCGATTTTTATCCAATACCATGACATCATCGAATTTATATGTTGGATGATGACTTGGAAATGTGTGTGAGAAGACTGGGTTTTCGACCATAGATACGCCAGGCGCGTTGATATCAACGAAAAATAGCGCCTCCATATCATCCTCGGTTTTGGCCTGAACAAAAAAGAAATCAGCCATATTAGCGGTAGTGACGAACCATTTCTCACCATTTATTTTATAGCCGCCATCACACTTCGTTGCGGTCGCATTCGTGACTTCATAAGACCCAGATTCTGCCTCGGTAATGGCGTAGCATTCTCGAAGACTCCCATCCATCAGTCCTTTAAGAAAAGTATTAATCTGATATTGGCTGTCAGCACACGCATCAAACATCCACTGTTGAGCTTCTGGAAAACACCAGCAAAGTGCATTAGTAACTCTTCCAAGCTCCTCCCATGCGGCTATCTGGTCAACCATACTCATGCTTAATCCACCATATTCTAATGGTGCATCCATTCTTGATAGGCCCATTTTGATCGCTTCACTCTGCATTCTTTTGCTAGCCGATTCAGGAATTACGCCTCCGTTCATTTCAGCTTCGATCTCCCAAGGAATAAGTTCTTTATCAACGAAGTGACGGATCTTTTCTTGCCATTCAATTGTGCTTTTTGAGTGTTGAATGTCCATAATTAGTTCCTCCTAAGACTGCTTTTTTCTGCTGAGAAGTGATTGTAAAATTGAGTTCCCAAATAGTGCATTGCGACCGTTTGCGCTTGATCGGGTTTTAATCCTCGGGGGGTTACTAACAGGTCGAGCCATAGACCATCCGATAGGGCGGTATAGCAAACGCAAACCAACTCCGGGTCAATACTAGTGTAGTTGCCCTCGTCCTTTAACTCAGCAAATAGTTTTGTGAGATTGGTCGCTATTTCATTAATATAATCTGCGCAAATAGAGAGGTAGGTAGGTCTTGATTTGGTTTCACCCCAAAAAGCAAACCATACCGCGAGTTTATTACGATCGGTAATTTTACGACTAAAGTCAAAACTTACATGGGAAGTGATCTTTTCTTCGGTAGAGAGTTTTTCATTATTGAAAATCTTCGTAAGTCCACTTGTATATTCTGTCGAGATGAAACGAAGAGTTTCAATCAATAGTTTTTCTTTCGTCTCAAAGTGCAGATTGACAATACCCATGCTCAAGCCGGCTTGCTGAGTAACATCTGCCATAGTGGTTCCTGACAATCCCTTTTCGGCGATGCATTTAATAGTGGCCTCGATTAATTGCTTCCGTCTTGCCTGTTTTGGCATAGATCGTGGGGTATCACTTGATTTGGTTTTAACCGCTTCCATCGAGCGCTCCTAAAAATCGAAACTGGATTTCTGGGCAATATTCTGGGTCATGTTGAAAAACTGTCTTGGTCTGAACCTTAAAGCATTGATTACATCTCCGCAACCGAATGAATGGTTATTCATTTTTTATGGACAGGACATTCTATTTTTGGCATCCTCGACGCTGATTTAAGAATGCTAAGCTAATCCTTTGGAGCAGTGAGAGTTTATGAAGAAATATGATGCGATTATCATTGGCGCGGGACATAACGGGCTAACAAATGCCGCCTATCTTGCGAAGGCAGGAATGGATGTCTTGGTGCTAGAAAAGAATGCGTATATAGGAGGTGCGACAGTAAGTCGCGAGTTATATCCTAACTGGAAGTACTCTAACTGTTCATATGTTTGTAGCCTATTACGCCCTGAAATCATACGTGATCTAGAATTACCTCGTCACGGTTTGCAAGTCGTGCCTTACGGTGGAGGTGTCACCTTCAAAGAGAATGGTGACTACTTCGGAGCTCATGCTGATCATGAGCGTATGTTGCGTGAAGTTGCTCGTCATTCAAAGAGAGATGCAAGTGCATTAGAGCGTTATGATGCTGATGTGATGAAGCAGACTCGTTTGATTCGTCCCTTCCTCATGCGAACTCCTCCTGATCCGACGTCCCTGAAGCCCAGAGATTTGAAAGAATTAGCATTGCTAGCTAAATCGTTTGGAAGTATGGGTGAAGAAGGACTTGCCGATACCATGCGGTTTTGGACGATGAGTATTGGTGATTTCCTTGATGAGTACTTTGAGTCTGATGTGATCAAGGCACATCTGGCAGGCAGTGGAATTATTGGTACTGCATTAGGTGTTTATTCGCCCGGCACGGCCTACGTTCTTCTGCATCACTACATGGGAGATGTAGATGGATCCGTTGGTGCTTGGGGTTTTGCTCGGGGAGGCATGGGTTCGGTAGCTGCAGCTCTCTCTAAATCATTCCTTTCCTTTGGAGGAACAATTCAGTGTGACGCTGAAGCTGCTCAAATAATTGTTAGAAATGGCAGAGCAAAGGGCGTTGCGTTAGCAAACGGCGATGAGCTATATGCAGATATTGTTGTATCGAATCTGGATCCCAAGCGTACCTTCCTCAAAATTATGGATGAAGGTGATCTCCCCAAGGATGTGGTGACAAAAGCCAAAAATTTCAAAATTCGTGGTTCCTCGGGCAAGCTGAATATTGCTTTAGATGGATTACCTACTTTTACTGGATTACCTAAGGATAGCCCTCTTTGCCTAGGAGAAAAGCACTTCAGTGACTCTCTTCCCAAAATGGAGAGAGCTTATGATGATTGGAAAGCGCAAACTTGGTCCAAAGATCCTTATGTAGATATGTTAATTCCTACACAGATAGATCCAACAATGGCACCTCCAGGAAAGCATATGATGTCAGTCTTTGTCCAATATGCACCGCCTAAAATCAATGGAGGCGATTGGACCGCAGAGGATAAGGCAGGTTTTGAAAAAACTGTGATTGATCAAATCAGTAACTATAGCCCAGATTTCAAAGATCTGATCTTGCATTGTGAGACTAGAACTCCTCAGGATATTGAAAACGAGGTAGGCCTGACTGAGGGTAATATCTTCATGGGTGAGCTAACTTTTGATCAGTTATTGTTCAACCGACCGTTCCCAGGATATGCCCAATACCGTGGACCGGTCAAAGGGATGTATATGTGTAGCTCGGGAACTCATCCTGGAGGTGGAGTAATGGCGGCACCTGGAGCCAATGCCGCAAGAGAGATACTCATGGACAAAAAACTCGCAAATACAGTACCTGGAGGTTATGACGATGACTAATGTTGATAAGAACTACGATGTTATTGTCGTTGGTGGTGGCCATAACGGTCTGATATGTGCGACATACCTTGCCAGAGATGGCCGAAAAGTTTTAGTGGTTGAAGCGAATGATTCATTGGGTGGAGCCTCTATGACTTCGCAGTTTAGTGATAATTTTTCGGTGTCATCCTGCGCTCATTGGTTATTTCAGCTCAACTCAGATGTGGCTTCAGATATGGGTATTAATGGCTCGACATTGGAGCTTGCAGCTCGTGATCTGAGTACGATTGCGTTGGCTGAGGATGGAAACCATCTCACGATTAGTCGGCATAAGCTTGAGGGAGCCGGAATTTCAGAGGATGACCAAAAAGCTTTTATTGCTTTCAACAAACAGATAAATAAATTTTGCAAACTACTGGATGGAGCGTTTAAGCGACGAGCACCAAAATTAGTGGAAGGTAATCTTACAGATCGCATTACTTTAGCTAAGTTAGGTCTTGGAATGAAGATGTTAGGCAAAGAGGATATGAGTGACCTGATGCGTTTAGCATTGATAAATATCTACGATGTAATGGAGGAAAACTTTGACAATGAATTACTGAAAGGAGCCATTAGCCTGGATTCATTGTTAGGTTCCCATATGGGACCTCGGTCGCCAAATACTGTTTATGGGTATATCTATCGGCAGATGGGAGAGGCTTACGGATATCACGGGCCTGCAGTTGTAAAAGGTGGGATGGGCGCAGTGGGCGATGCTCTTGCTGATTCTGCTCGTAAAAGTGGAGTTGATATTGAGATGGGAACTCCCGTCAATAATATTAATGTAGATATAGACAGAGCGACCGGGGTAACCCTGTCTGATGGGCGAATATTTGATGCTCCGATTGTTGTCTCCAACGCCGATCCAAAAACAACATTCAATAAATTAGTCGGTTTAGCCAATATCGAGACCGGAGTGGCTCGCAGGGTGAAAACCATGCGAATGAAAGGCGATACAGCGAAATTGCATTTAGCGCTAGATGGCTTGCCAAGCTTCAGTGGACTCGATAAAAATCAGCTGGGTCAAAGGCTGGTGATTGCGCCGACAATGGATTATATAGAGGCGGCATTTAACTCTTCGAAATATGGCGAGTATTCAAAGGCTCCGGCCATGGATATCAGTATTCCGACCATTCACGATGGCAGTTTGGCACCCGATGGCAAACATGTGATGTCTGTCATCGTTCAATATGCGCCTTATGATCTAGAGGGAGGATGGACTGATCAAAATAAGGAGAATTTCAAGCGACTAACCATTGATCGAATAGCAGAATTTGCTCCTGACTTGCGCGATAAGATTGTAGCATCGGAACTACTAACGCCAGTTGATTTGGAAGAGAGATTTCATATTTATGGGGGTCACTGGCATCATGGTGAAATTAGTCTTGACCAGATTCTTATGATGCGCCCATTCCCGGGAGCATCTCAGTATGGTACCTCAGTTGATGGTTTATATCTTTGCAGTGCAGGCAACCATCCTGGGGGCGGTGTCATGGGTCTAGCGGGTCACAATGCAGCGAAAGAAATTATTAAGCGAGGAAAAGAAGCATGATTCCACATAATGAAACAATGATTTTGGAAACGCCATTTCACTCAAGGTGTTTGGCTGCATGTGAAATAAATCTTTGGGAAGACTGGAAGGGATATCGAAGTGCTGCGGCATATACAAGCATGGAGCAAGAGTATTTTGCTGTACGCAGTAATACAGGCGTTATCGATATTTCACCGATGATCAAATATCGATTTACAGGTCCAGATTCCTGTGCATATTTAAATCGTTTGGTGACACGAGATGTGAGTAAGTTGGCGATCAATAGAGTGGCCTATACTGTTTGGTGCGATGACAATGGACAGGTCATGGATGATGGAACTATTTTCCGCTTGGGCGAAAATGACTACCGCTTGTGTGCTTACGCTCGATGCCTAGATTGGCTAATGTGGTCAGCGGAAGGTTTTGATGTAACTATTGTTGATGAAACAGCAGAAGTCGCTGCATTGGCTGTTCAGGGTCCAACGTCCTGCGCTGTCTTTAAGGACATGGGCTTTGAGGGAATTGAAAACCTTAAGCCGTTTGGGATGACTTATTACCCTTTTGAGAGTTCTCAAGTCATGATAAGCCGCACCGGCTTTACTGGTGATTTAGGTTATGAAATTTGGATTGAGCCCGATTTGGCTGAGGCATTCTGGGATGCTATGTTTGAAGCTGGCAAATTAAGAGGTATCAGAGCCGCTGGAAGTGCCGCGCTTGACATGCTGCGCACAGAGACTGGTTTTTTACAGGCTGGTGTTGACTTTATCCCGGCTGAAGAGGCAATTCGAACAGGAAGATCTCGCTCTCCATTTGAGTTAGGGTTGGGCTGGTTGGTGTCTTTTGATAAGCCAGTTTTTAATGGTCGAAAGGCTCTGTTGAAGGAGAAGAAAGAGGGTTCTCGTTACGCTTTTGTTTATCTTGATGTTGAAGGTAATAAGCCTGCAGAATCAGCGTTTATTTATTCTGGTAACAAGGAAGTAGGTACTGTAACAACTGCAGCATGGTGCCCAACTGCGAAAACAAATGTGGCTTTTGCCCAAGTTGACGCGCGTTACGGTAAAGTTGGTCAGGAGTTAAAAGCCGAAATATACTATGAGCGCGAGTTAAAATGGACCCGTGTTATGGCTAAGTGCAAAGTGATCGAAGGTGCCGTTTTTAACCCACCACGCAGAAGGCAGACCCCAGCACCGGATTTCTAATGAGCAAACATCGGTTGCAACCACTTCTAAAGCCCTCATCTATTGCGGTTATTGGTGCGTCACAGAAGACTGGTAGTGTGGGCAATGAGGTCTTTAAAAATCTCAAAAGAGGGGGCTTTGAAGGCGAGCTTGTTGGTGTAAACCCCGGCTATACCAATATCGAAGGGCAGGATTGCTACCCCACTCTTAAAGATATCCCGTTTCTTCCAGAGCACGTTATCTTCGCTATTAGTGATCAGAGAATTGAGGAAGCTTTGGATGATGTTATCACTCTGGGGATTCCTGCATGCACCATTTTTTCCGCATTAATTATTCCTAACGATAGCCTCCCAAATCTCAAGCAGCGTATCGAAACTAAAGCGCAAAATGCAGGGCTATTGGTTGCCGGTGCTAATGGAATGGGCTTTTATAACATTAGAGACAGAGTCCTTGCTGGCGGTTTTGACACGCGACATCATCCCATCCCTGGAAACGTTAGTCTAATTAGTCAGTCCGGCGCTGGCATGTCAGGTATTGTTGATTGTGAGGAACGGATTCAATTTAATTTTGCTGTATCTAGTGGATATGAACTTACCGTGTCAATGGAGGACTATCTAGATTTTGCACTTGATCTTCCTGAAACGCGAGTAGTTGGGTTATTCCTTGAGACAAGTCGATATCCAGAAAAACTTAAATCTGCTTTTGAAAAGGCTATCGAGCGAGGGATACCTATTGTAGTTTTAAAGGTTGGCCGCACTGATTTGGCTGCTGAACTTGCAATTTCACATTCTGGTGCTTTGGCTGGAAGTGACAGATGCTATAGCGCTTTATTTGATTATTATGGTGTCCAAAGAGTTGATGATATAGATCAGTTAGCTACAACCTTGATGATGTTTGCTCAGCCGAATATTGCTGGTGAAGGGGGTCTGGTTTGTCTTCATGATTCGGGTGGAGAGAGGCAATTAATTATTGATCTTGCTGATCAATTAAAAGTACCTCTTTGTGATTTAACAGCATCTTCGGTGAGTAAACTGGAGCAACTTCTTGATCCAGGATTGCCAGCGATTAATCCACTCGATGGTTGGGGCGCTGGAGGGGCTGATGCCCCTGAGAAGATGGCGGATTGTTTTGCGGCGTTGTTGACTGATTCTGGTGCTTCTATTGGCGCGGTGGTTCATGATCGAGGCCCCAATAGCGAAGTATATTCATCTTATTTGAACTATTTAAGTAAAGGTCATACGGCTGCTCGAAAGCCAGTTTTTCTTGTAGCCAATAGGCAAGGTAGTGGTAGCGATGAATTGGCCATAACGTCTACTCATAAGGGATTTCCTGTGATAGATGGTGTGAGTCAGTTCCTCGTTGGAACTCGATGTCTCTTTAACTTTAGAGATTTCCAACAACGTAAACCTGTGAAGTTAAAAGAGGTAGACAAGAAGGCAGTTGATTATTGGAAGAAAAGTTTTAGGGCTGATAGCCAAGTATCTGAAATTCAAGCGAGCCAGTGTTTAGCGGATTTTGGACTACCTATGCTGAGAGGCCGGCTAGTCAGCAGTAATAATGATCTAAATCTGTTGATGCCTGAGATTGTCTTCCCGGCGGTATTAAAGACTGCTCAGCCTGAAATAGATCATAAGTCAGATGTTGGTGGGGTGATTTTAAATATCACTAGTAGCGAAATGTTAATTACCGCCTATGAGGATCTGTCGAAACGTCTGGGACCCCTTGCGATGATTGCCCCAATGGTCGAGAGTGAAGGTATTGAGATGATTCTTGGGGTCAGTCGAGATGATCAATTTGGGCCAGTTGTATTAGTAGGTTTTGGCGGAATATATGCTGAGGTTCTGAGCGATATTTTATTTTTGTTGCCGCCCTTTGACGCAGCGACTGTGAAAAGGGCTTTGGCCTCTTTGACGCTGTACCCTATTTTGAAGGGAGTAAGGGGACAAGGATCAATGGATATTGATAGCTACTGCGAGGCAGCAGCTTTGCTATCTCAGATTTCATTAAGCTTGAGGGATACTGTCTCAGAGATAGACATAAATCCAATAAAAGTAGGTGTCGATGGCTGTGTAGGTTTAGACGCATTAATAGTAGTCAATCGGCAAGTTTAGATTAACAAGAGTAGGGAGCGTGTTAATGAACATTGCGAATGAGTCGGAGCTAGATAAATTCATTAAGCAATATCCTGATACCAAAATGATGGAAATTTTGATGCCAGATATGAATGGCATTATTCGGTGTAAAAGAATTCCCAGAGAAGAATTTTCAACTTTTTTTTGTCATGGCGTGAAGGGACCGGCGTCGACTACGCTTTTAAATGTGAGGGGAGAGTTCTGTGATGAGGTTGATTTTGCCAATCTTGAGGGTGATCCTGATAAGTTAATTTATCCAATAGCAGGCACCTTAGCCCCAATAACTTGGCTTAAATCAGATACGGCTCAGGTACTCGCAACCTTCACTGAGCTTGATGGCAGTCCTGCCTTATTTGATGCTAGAAATATTCTATACAAGGCTCTACTTCCGCTGCAGGCTAAGGGTTTGAGTCCTGCAGTCGCCACTGAGCTGGAGTTTTATCTGATAAAAAGTGGAGATGGGCCACTACCAGAGCTATTTTTGGCGAAAATCCCTGGAACGAATGTCGATCAATCAGGAACACAGTATGCCATGCCAGAGGATCTTTGGGATAACGACCAATTCCTAGAAGATGTTCGCCTCGCTTGTGAACTGCAGAATGTGCCAATGACTACAGTCCACTCCGAATTTTCTCCTGGGCAGTTCGAGATAAACTTGCATCATGTGGGTAATCCTGTAACTGCATGTGATCATGCGATATTGTTGAAACGGATCATAAAGGGAGTCGCAAGACAGCATGGGATGGCTGCTACGTTTATGGCTAAGCCGTTTGCAGACATCCCCGGAAGTGGCTTGCATGTGCATTTTAGCCTTTATGATAGCGAGGGACGTAATGTATTCTTCGAGGCAAACTCTCTAGAGATACCAGCAATCTCCGATACCTTTCGTCACGCAATTGGTGGATTAGCAGAGACAATGTCGGATGCCATGGCAATTTTTGCACCTAATGCGAATTCTTATCGACGACTTATCCCTGGAAATTTTGCTCCGCTAACACCAAATTGGGGTTACAACCATCGAGATGTAGCGTTACGGATTCCGGTTTCGGGAGAAAAGGATTGTCGTATTGAGCATCGAGTTGCAGGCGCCGATGCCAATCCTTACTTAGTTATGGCCGCTCTTGTTGCAGGCATTCATCATGGAATTTGTCAGGGTTGCGATCCTGGCGAGATGATACCTGAAGGAGTAGAAATTGACGAAGTTATTACCCTCCCAAGAATTTGGTCGGCTGCGTTGGATGAATTCGATAGTAGCGCTGTTCTGCCGCAGTATTTAGGAGAAGACTACTGCCGCTTATTTGGGACTGTGCGCAGGGGTGAATGCGAGCAGTTCGCTGCCCAAGTATCTAACATCGACTATGATTGGTATCTAAGATCTATGTAGCTAGTCCGAGATACTTAGCTGTAAAATTTAAATGACCATTTAGTAGGCTATATGATCATTTAGTAAATTATTGTATAGTCCATCTTAAACAGTCAAGAACAAACAAATAGATTCCAAACTGCAGGCTCTTTTCATGAAATTTATTGCCACTGATGTCTCTGATACGAAAGAAAAAATGGTGAATATGGCCACTCAACAACTAAGTAAGCCTGGGTTGGCTATTGATCCATACTTTTATCGTTCCCACGTAACATATCAATCTGAATTGGAAAATATTGTTTTTAAAAGTTGGCTTTATGCAGGCCATATAAGTCAAATTCCGAACAAGGGCGATTACTTTTTGTTTGATATTGGTGAAGACTCACTCATTATCTGTCGCGATAAAAAGG
>Ga0213863_10000426_pt1 | contig 32174 bp, 26 predicted proteins | sample PICome_8_FD_160128 | JGI IMG/M metagenome (GOLD analysis project Ga0213863, IMG submission 160128) | Coastal seawater microbial communities near Pivers Island, North Carolina, United States - PICO497 | ecosystem: Environmental > Aquatic > Marine > Coastal | place: USA: North Carolina... | reverse complement strand
GTTTAATTGAAGCAGAATCACTGTATTACAATGCTTTTTTTAAGAACAAAGAAAAAGCCTACGAACGTTCAAATAAAATTGTCCAAAAACTTATTGCAGATTATTCGGCCTATAAATATTGGGGTGTAAAAAGCTATGTGATCATGGCTAAAAATTATGATGGATTAAACGACGCATATCAAGCCACTTATGTATTGGAAAATATTATTGAAAACTTTAAAGAGTTTGATGATGTAATTCTTGAAGCACAAACAGCACTCGATAAAATAAAAGAAAAAGAGGCGAAAACAAATCGTTCTGTGAGACAAGAAGAGGAGATTCCAACTGAAGTAAAAACGAAAAATTAATGAACAAAGGAGGCATATTATTACTATTTTTCTTCTCTTTCCTGGGACTAAATGCACAAGAAAAGAAAAAAGAAACGGCAAAGGATACTGTAAAAACAGAAGTTGTAAATGTCATTACAACTTACAATCCAAAAATTGCAGATGCAAACAAAATCCAAAGAACTCCACAAATTAAACTCGCAGAGAAAAGGAAAAAAAAGCAACTTAAATATAGTATTTTCTCCGTGCCAGTAGTTTCTACATTTGTGCCCAAAACTGGGGTTGTAAAAGGAATCGATGTGGGGGTAAAGGAACGTATTTATAGAAATTATATTGCCGGTGGATTTGGAAATTACTCCACTCCTTTTGTAGAAACAGATTTGCATTATGACACCCGTTTTGAGAACGAAATGGGCATCTATGCGAAGTATATTTCTTCGAATGAAAATATTGAAAACACTCCGCTAACGAGCACATTTTCTAATTTCAAAACGACCCTTTTTTACAAACAACAAGAGCGTTATTTTGACTGGAAAATATCCCTGAATTCTGCTCAAAACAAATACAATTGGTATGGCATACCCGAAAATCTAAAAACAAGTACTGCAATTAAAACCATAAACAGCGAACAAGAAAACAATTACTTTCAATTGGTTGGAGCACTGGATTTTGAGAATGCAATCCTAGAAAACATCAAGGTTCGTGTTTCTTCTTTTTCAGATGCCTATCAGAGTAACGAACTCCTTATGCACCTAGCGACCAACTTTAACTTCGCTTTGGATTTTATAAGTTATAACTTAAATGCCCTTTCCGTGGATACAAAAATTGAGGTATTAAAAGGCGCTTTCAAAAACAATTCTACAGGCAATTCAGAAATAGACTATTCAATAATTACAAGTAAAATTCACCCTACATACAATTTTACACTCTTTGACTTTTCAATCAAAACAGGAATTAAATTATTTGCATCGCTAGACACCGAAAATACTGCTACAAACATCTTAGCTTACCCAGATGTGCAAATTTCAAAATCCATCAACAAGGATGCATTGATTCTTTACACTGGGGTATCGGGAGATTTAAAGACGAATACCTACAAAGAATTTACCGAAGAAAACCCGTATGTATCGCCTACACTTTTCATTACTCAAAGCAGCGAAAAAATGAACGTTTTTCTGGGAGCTAGTGGTACCCTCAACAAGGACTTTAGTTTTAATTTTAAAGCCAGTTATAAAGAAGAAGAAGACAAAGCTTTTTTTATCAGAAACAATTCAAAATCAAACGGAACAAACTTAATTGCAAATAATATTCCGTTGGAGAACTATGACTTTGGAAACTCATTTCGCGTTACTTATGATGATGTAACAACGCGCTCTTTTTTGGGTGAATTTGAATATGACTTCACCAATAAAATAGCCGCTGGGGGAAGCATACAATATGATGATTACGAAGTTAAAAATTTAGCAGAAGCTTGGAATTTACCTGCTTTACAGTTTGCTGTATTCGCAAAATACAAGAGCGAAAAATGGTATGCAACCACAAATATTTTCTATGTAGATGAACGTAAAATCGCAGTCTATAATGGACCATTCCCTTCAAATGAAGTTAGTACAGGTCGCTTGGATTCTTTTGTTGATTTTAATCTAAATGGGGGCTACCATATTCATGATACACTTTCTGTATTCTTAAAATTGAATAATGTTTTAAACACCAAGTACCAGCGATTTTCAAACTTCAATGTACAAGGCTTTCAGGTCTTGGGTGGCGTCACTTATAAATTTGACTTTTAATAAACGAAATGTGACCTAATTTATCAATTTGATTTTTGTAATTTTATGCTTCCATCAAATCTCTGAAAATGAAAAAACAACTTTTTTTTGTATCTGCTATTTTATTGCTTTTTTCCTGTCTTGAAAAAGAAGAAAAAATAAGGGTTTCCAAAGCATTAACCAAAGAGGAAATACGAGATTCTACAAAAATAAAAAACCTTTTTAATACGGCATTAACACAGGGCGAATCTTATGAGTGGTTGCGCGATTTGACACAAAATATTGGTGGTCGTTTGTCTGGGTCTCCAGAAGCAGCAAAAGCAGTCATTTGGGGCGAAAAATTAATGAACCGTGTTGGTTTAGATTCCGTTTGGTTACAGCCTGTAATGGTGCCTCATTGGGTTCGAGGTGAAAAGGAAACGGCAAATTACTTGATAGATGGCGAAAAAAAGAAAGTGCCAATTTGCGCGCTCGGATTTTCAGTTGCTACGCCCGAAGAAGGGGTTTCTGCAGCAGTATTGGAAGTAAAAAGTTTAGAGGAGGCTAGATCTTTGGGCGAAAAAATGCGCGGTAAAATTGTCTTTTTCAACCGTCCTTTCGACAATACCCTTATCAATACATTTGCTGCTTACGGGGGCTGTGTAGATCAACGAGTACAGGGTGCTGCCCTATGTGGACGCTATGGTGCAAAGGGAGTGATTGTGCGTTCTATGACCAATGGTATTGACGATTACCCACACACAGGAACCATGAGTTATGGCGACTTACCGAAAGAAATGCACATACCAACTGCTGCCATTAGTTCTAGAGCTGCTACTATTTTAAGTGCCGATTTAAAGAAAAACCCAACCTTACAATTTTACTTTAAACAAAGTTGTGAAACCCTGCCAGATGCGCCCTCATTCAATGTTGTTGGGCAGATTACGGGAAGTGAAACTCCAGAAAATATTATGGTCGTTGGAGGGCATTTAGATTCCTGGGACTTGGCAGATGGTGCCCATGACGATGGTACTGGAATTGTTCAATCACTGGAAGTTGCTGCCTTGTTTAAAAAGAACAAAATCAGACCAAAAAACACCCTAAGAGTCGTCTTTTTTATGAATGAAGAAAATGGAACCCGGGGTGCAAAAAAATATGCAGAATTGGCAATTCTAAACAAAGAAAATCATATTGGAGGCCTGGAATCTGATGCTGGCGGACATACACCTAGAGGTTTTTCTATTGATGCAAACCAGGCCAATACAGCACTTTTACAAAGCTGGAAAAAATTACTAGCTCCCTACGGATTACACGATATTGAAAAAGGAGGGAGTGGTGCCGATATTTCACCTCTAAAGGGAGATGCTGTTACCTTAGTTGGTTACAGACCGGACAGTCAGCGATACTTTGACTACCATCATACCAGCATCGACACCTTTGATAAGGTGAATAAAAGAGAACTCGCACTGGGTAGTGCTTCTATGGCAAGTATTCTTTATTTAATGGACAAATACCTTTACAACAATACTCCTGTAAAACCATAAATAATGAATACATTTCTATTCGTTTTAAAAATTGTGTTTGGAATATTTTTCTCCTATGCAGGCATCATGCATTTTGTAAAGCCACAATTCTTTAAGCATTTTATCCCTGATTTTTTGCCAAAATTAGCGGTAAATTACGTCTTCGGAAGTATTGAATTGATCTTAGGAGTTGCTTTGTTTTTTCCGCAAACAGTGAATAAGGCTGCTGCAGGTATTTTTATTTTAATGCTCTTTTTTTTACCAATTCATATTTGGGATTTGACTAAAGAGAGGCCTGCGATAGGCTCAAAAAAACTGGCGATAATTCGAATTCCACTACAATTTTTACTACTATATCTTTCTTATTTAATCTATACACACTCATGAAAAAAATAGGCTTCTTTTTGTGCTTCTTATCTGTTTTTACTTCTTGCAAACAAGAACCTGCAGATTTAGTGATCTTCAATTCAAACACTTACACAGTCAATAGCACTTTTGAAAAAGCAACTGCATTTGCCATAAAAGATGGAAAATTTATTGGGGTAGGAACCAACCAAGAAATGCTTAAAAAATACAAAGCATTAAAAACTATTGATGCTAAAAATAAAACGATACTCCCGGGGCTAATTGATGCGCATTGTCACTTTTACAGAATGGGATTACAGCAACAAAAAGTAAGTTTGGAGGGGACCAAAAGTTATGATGAAGTTTTAGAGAGAATTGTTGCCTTTCAAAAAGAAAAAAAAGTTGCTTTTATTACGGGCCGAGGTTGGGACCAAAACGACTGGGAAGAGAAAAAATTTCCTACAAAAGAGAAATTGGATGCTTTGTTTCCAAATACTCCTGTTGCTGTTGGAAGAGTTGACGGGCATGCTTTATTGGTAAATCAAGCTACGATAGCACTTTCTGGTATTACCAAAGACACAAAAGTTACCGGTGGTGAAATCATTCTTGAAAACGGGCAAATGACTGGGGTTTTAATTGACGCTGCCATGGATTTTGTTAAATTTCCATCCACCACAAAACAAGAAGCAATTCAAGGTTTATTGGATGCTCAAAAAATTTCTTTTTCTTATGGATTAACAACCGTAGATGACGCTGGACTTGGGAGACAAACCATCGAATTGATTGACAGCCTTCAGAAAACAAATGCATTGAAAATGAGAGTCTACGCTATGGTTTCTGGAGATACTCAAGAAAACTTAGATTATTATATTCAAAAAGGAATCGTGAAGACAGATCGTTTGCATGTTCGTTCCTTTAAAATTTACGGCGATGGTGCTTTAGGCTCAAGAGGTGCAGCAATGCGAACCCCCTATGCAGATCGAGAAAATCATTTTGGTGCACTGATCTATCCAGCGAAAAGATATCAAGAAATTGCAAAACAAATTGCAGCATCCGACTATCAAATGAACACACACGCCATTGGTGATTCTGCAAACACCTGGATGCTTTCTACCTATAAAGAAGTTTTAGCCAACAATAAAAACAGAAGATGGCGGATTGAACATGCCCAAATAGTAGCTCCAGAAGATTTCAAAAACTTTGATAATATCTTACCTTCTATACAACCAACACACGCAACCTCAGACATGTACTGGGCAGAGGATCGAATTGGTGAAGAACGGATGAAAGGCGCCTATGCTTTTAAAGAACTTCTCAATCAGTATGGAAAAATTGCGCTGGGAACAGATTTCCCTGTAGAACAAGTAAATCCTTTTTTAACTTTTTATGCAGCAACCATTCGAAAGGACATTCATAATTATCCTAAAGATGGGTTTCAAATGGAAAATGTATTATCACGTGAAGAAACTCTGAAAGGCATGACCATTTGGGCTGCATACGCAAATTTCGAAGAAAATGAAAAAGGAAGTATCGAAGTAGGAAAACTTGCAGACTTTGTCATTCTAGATCAAAATATCATGGAAATTGATGGGAGTAAAATTCCAGCCACAAAAGTAATTAGCACTTTTCTAAATGGGGAAAGAGTTTATTAAGTTTTTTCAAATTATATTTACACATCATTAAAAAACAACCCCTAAATATGAAACTTTATTTACCATTATTTTGTTTGGCATTTCTTTTATTTTCTTGTGCAGGAAGCGATTCAAATTTTGAACCACAAACAGAAGCAGATATCATTGAATATATAGAAGCCAATAATTTGGACGCCCAGAGAAGCAGTACGGGACTCTATTATGTAATTAACGAACTAGGAACAGGAGTTCGACCAACGAGCAATTCCAATGTAACAGTAGCCTATCGAGGCACTTTATTGGACGGTACGGTTTTTGACCAGAGTACGAATGGAATTTCATTTGGTTTGAACCAAGTAATTTTAGGATGGAGAGAAGGAATTACCTATTTTAAAGAAGGCGGAGAGGGTATTTTGTTAATCCCTTCCAATTTAGGGTATGGAAATAGTGGAAGTGGATCGATTCCTGGAGGTGCTGTCTTGGTGTTCGATATCAATTTAATAAGTGTAAACTAGTAACTCTTAATTGTTAGCATCAAGAAGAAAAAGCCTACCTTTAAAAGAAAAATATGAAACAACATACAGTATTTAAAGGAATTGTAATCTTATTCCTACTCGCATTTACGGTTCCGACTGTTGCACAAGAAAGCAAGAAAGCTTCAAAATTGACGCTTGTTGTAACAGATGCAAACAACCAACCCATTCCAGGTGCTTCTGTGCTATTTGATAATAAAAAGTATCCAAGAACTACTAATAGCAATGGGATCTTTAAAATAAAATTGAGAGCGTTCCCAAAAGAAATTTCCATATTTTCTGCGCTTCATGGAATCAAAAAAGTTAAGTATGAAGGTCAAAAAAAAATACGCATCAAAATAACTCCCAATAAGGTAGGAGCAGATATTGTTGCTAGTAACCAAAGAGAATTTACTGCGGGGGCAATACAATATCGAAATATCTATGATTATTTAAGAGGAAAAGTATCGGGACTTCGAATTACAACCGACAACGTAATCTCTATTCGAGGAGATCAAAATAGAGAACCCTTGTTTATCTTAAATGGATCTCCGGTTGGGAAAACCAGTTTTGGAGCTATTGTACCAAGCACCATTAAAACCATTACTGTTCTTAAAGGGCCAGAAGCTTCAATTTACGGAATACGAGGTATGAATGGGGTGATTATGGTTCGAACCATGTTATAAAAAAAAAGCGAAACACATAAGTTTCGCTTTTTTTATGCTTTAATAGGTGCTATAAAAGCTGCTATATTTTCAACGCCATGACTTCCCAAATGTTTGATAAAAGCAGATCCAATAATGGCACCATGCGCATGTGCACAAGCAGTTGTAAAGGTTGGTTTGTCTGAAATGCCGAAACCAATGATACACTTACTTTTTAATTGCATTGCTTTGATCCTCTTAAAATAATCTATTTGTTCCTTTGAAATCTCCCCTTTTGCGCCTGTAATTGAAGAAGAAGCCACTACATAAATAAATGCTTTTGTGTAGCTATCAATTTTACGAATTCTTTCTTCGGAAGTATTTGGGGTAATTAAAAACACATTGGTTAATCCGTATTTATCAAACAATGCTTGATAATGATTTTCAAATTCTACCATGGGTAAATCTGGAATTATCAGCGTTTCTATACCACAATCTACTACTTGTTGACAGAACTTCTCTTCGCCATATTTAAGCATTTGATTGAGATATCCCATTAAAACTAACGGGGTTTGGTTGGATTGCTTAATGCTCATTAATTGCGAAAAGACAATGTCTAGATTGATTCCGTTTTCCAATGCTTTTTGACTTGAATCCTGAATGGTTGGTCCATCTGCTAAAGGATCTGAGTACGGCAATCCCACTTCAATAAAATCGACACCATTTTTTTCTAATGCTGAAATTACAGCGGTTGTATCCGCTAATTCTGGGTATCCACAGGTAAAATAAATCGAAAGTAAATTCTCTTTCTGGGCCAATAACGTATTTAATTTTTTCATCTTAAACGAGTGCTTGTTTATGCCTTTTTAATTCTTCTTCAATACCACTCCACAAGGCAATACGAACCGATAAAGATGCTTTAGCAACCGCCAAAACTTCGTCCCATTTCTGGGCATCATCTCCGCATAATTCTGTGATCATTTGTAGCGACAAAGGCCCATGTTCATCTCCATCTAAATCTATGTGACGCTTCAAGTAGTAGGTAAAACTATCATACTTTTTATCCTGTTTGGTTGCTGCTTCGTCAATAATTTTGATGAACATATCTGGAATAACGTCTTCCCTCCCAAATGTAAATGCTGCTGCAATTTTGTGCGTTTCATTGGTGTTGATTGTTTTAAATGTAAAAGAAACAAATTCTTTTACCGCGGCAATGATGGTGGTATTTTCTAGAGATGCTTCAACAGCATTTGAAACAGCGAGTTGATTTAAAAAGTGCGTGATTTTTGAAGTATCTGCCCCAACCTCTTCCATGGCATCAAGATACATTTCAAAATGACTTTTAACAACTCCATCTTTATCAAAATCGCTTTCTTCTGCTACAGTAATTTCGTTAATAAACCGCGCCAATTTTGAATTCGCTCGGGGAATCCAAGGAGTAGATACCGTAGTTAAATCTCTCTGTAAAGCTTTTAGTAGGGACATAAAGTCCCAAACGGCAAAGACATGATTTTCCATAAAAACCTGAATATCTTCCATGGACTGAAGATTTTTATACAGGGAATGGGTTTTTAAGCTGTCTCTTAAATTTTGTAATTCGGATTCAATAAAATCAATTTTCGGATTCATTATGCTTCTAAATTTTTAATAAATATTTCTAAATCTTTGTCCCCTCTACCTGATAGGTTAATGACGACTACCTGGTCTTTCTTAAATTTTATTTTTGGTAAAACAGCCAATGCATGTGCCGTTTCTAAGGCTGGAATAATTCCTTCAATTTTTGTCAATTCATAGGCAGCTGCTAACGCTTCCTTGTCGGTTGCATTCATGAATTTTGCTCTTTTAGTTTCAAACAGGTGTGCATGCAAAGGGCCAACTCCTGGATAATCCAATCCTGCAGAAATTGAATACGGCTCTTGAATTTGTCCGTATTCATCTTGCATTAGAATTGTTTTACTTCCGTGTATAATTCCAACCTCACCCAATTGAGATGTTGCTGCACTTTCTCCAGAATACACGCCCAAACCTGCAGCCTCTACTGCAATTAACTCTACGGTTTGGTCCTCCATATAATGATAAAACGCACCGGCGGCATTGCTTCCTCCTCCCACACATGCAATAATGGTATCTGGGTTTTCCTTGCCTGTTTTTTCTTTTAGTTGCCATTTCATTTCTTCAGAAATCACCGCTTGTAAACGGGCTACCATGTCTGGATGCGGGTGTGGCCCTACTACAGAACCAATCAAATAAAATGTTGCTGGGTTTTGAATCCAATACCGAATGGCTTCGTTGGTGGCATCTTTTAATGTTTTACTTCCACTGGTTGCAGGAACCACTTTGGCGCCTAACATTTTCATGCGAGCAACATTGGGTGCTTGACGAACAATGTCTTTCTCTCCCATAAATACAGTACACTCCAGGCCCATTAATGCACATACTGTTGCCGTAGCAACTCCGTGCTGCCCCGCACCAGTTTCTGCAATAATCTTGGTTTTTCCTAATTTTTTAGCAATGAGGATTTGACCAATGGTATTGTTTACTTTGTGCGCACCTGTATGGTTTAAATCTTCTCGTTTCAAATAAATATGAGCACCGTATTTTTGGGACAATCGTTTCGCTAAATAAAGCGGAGTCGGACGTCCAACGTAGTCTTTTAACAATGCTTTGTACTCTGTTTGAAACGCTTCAGATTCGATAATTTGAATATAATTATCTGCGAGTTCTTTTACATTTGGATGTAATAATTCGGGAATAAATGCCCCACCATATTGTCCAAAATAGCCGTTTTCATCGGGTTGAAATTTTGATTTCATATCTTATCGTATTCTGTCATTTTATGTACTAAAGGAATCTCTAAACACTAAAGATTACTTTGTTACTTTGGCAATCATATTATTTTTAAACTTCGCTATTTGCGCTACTTTCTTTATACCGGGTAGGCTTTCAAATTTACTATTAATGTCGAGTGCAATACAGCACTTTGATACAGGTTTCTTTAGAAATTCCTGAAGCATCTCCACTGAATCTAACCCAATTCCACCACTTAAAAAGAACGGCTTCTCAAAAGGATAGGATTCTAAAATTGTCCAATCAAATTGAACGCCGTTTCCTCCTCTTTCTTTTCCTTTTGTATCAAACAAAAAATACTCAACAACATCCAAATAAGGCCTTAGTACTTCAAAATTAAATCTGTCTTTTACACCAAATACTTTAATGATTTCTACTTTCTCCTTGGAAATTTTATGTTTGTTTTTTTTCTTTTTTTGATGTTTATTTTCTTCTATAAATAGGGCTCTTCTTTCTGCTAGTTGCAACTGTAAATTGGTAACATAAGCAACAGATTCGTCACCGTGTAATTGGATTGCGTCCAATTGATATTCTTCAACCAATGAAATTAAAATCTCTGGATATTCATTTACAAAAACCCCTGTTTTCTTAATGGATTCTGGGAGTTCGGGAATGATCCCTTCAAAATTTCTTTTTGATGCTTCATAAAAAATAAAGCCCATATAATCAGGATTCAATGCAGCCACTTCTTGAATGTTTTCACCCTGCATCATTCCGCAAACTTTCAATTTCATCGATTATTTTATTTGATTGATAAACGCTTGACAAGCTGCACCAGGGTTTTCTTCTTTCATAAAGTTTTCTCCAATTAAAAACCCTTGAAATCCATATTCTTTCAATCCTGTGATAATTCTTGGATCAGAAATTCCACTTTCAGACACTTTCACACAGGAATCTGGTATTTGCCCTGCTAATTTGATAGAGTGTTCTAAGTCTACATCAAAAGTCTTTAAATTTCGATTATTGATACCAATGATTTTATTTTCTAAATGGTTGATTTTATCTAAATCTTCTTGTGAATGCACTTCATACAAGACCTCCATTCCTAAATCGGTTGCGAGATTTCCGTAATTTTTTAATTCCGTAGCCGTTAAACAGGCAGCAATTAATAAAATTACGTCCGCACCAATTGCTTTTGCTTCTACAATTTGAAAACCATCTACAATAAAATCTTTTCGTAAAATTGGTTTTTGCTGATTGATGACTCTCGCTTCCATCAAATCTGCCATCGTTCCACCAAAGAAAGAAGTATCTGTTAAAATAGATTGTGCAGCTACATTGGCCTCTAAATATCCGTTGGTTACTTCGGCAATAGTTGCTTTGTCGTTAATGATTCCTTTGGAAGGTGACTGACGTTTGTATTCTGCTATAATTCCAGAAGAGCCAACCGCTAGTAACGATTTTTTTAAAGACAATGATTGTCTTGAAAAATTAGGGCTTTCTACTAATTTTTTTACTGGAACTTCTGCTTTTATTTTTGCAATTTCCTTTTTTTTGAAAGCGATTATCTTATCTAATATGGTCATATAATTAATTCTAAATTAAGAATTTGAGTTTTTATTCTTCAAAAATAAATACACCAAAAGACCTGCGGAAAATCCAATTGCAGTGTGGAGGTATATCTTTTTTGTTTGTACTCCAATCGCCAAACCTATCAATACAAAGGCGGGAATGATTGAAATGATATTTTTTTTCTTTTTGGTCATTACTCAACTAACTTTGTTAAACATGCTTTTGCTTTCAAGCCAAACAAGGACTCCTTAGCTTCTTCAAAACAGGTTTCAAAACTCTTTGTTTGCTCAACAACTTTAAGTGCAAATGCTGCATTTGTAAGCACAACATTGTTTTGTGCAGTTGTCCCATTTCCATCAAGTATTGTTTTAAATATTTTTGCTGCATCGGCTACTGAACTTCCTCCGGAAATCGCTGATTGTTCAATTATTTTTTGCCCAATATCTTGAGGCTGGATACATTGCTCTCCTTTTTTAGTGAGGAGTTTAAAGCCCCCTGTAAGAGAAATTTCATCATACCCATCCAAGGCATGAACGATTCCATAATTGCTTTTTTCTTCTTGTAAAATATAATTGTACAAACGGGCAATTTCCAAATTAAATGTTCCTAAAAAATGATTTTGGGGCGCACTCGGGTTTACGAGGGGTCCTAGAATGTTAAAGAACGTTTTTAATGCCAATGCTTTTCTTGTGGGTCCAACCGCTTTCATTGCTGGATGAAATTTAGGTGCATGTAAAAAACAAATATTTGCTTTTTCTAAATGCACTTTTAACGTGTTTTCATCATTGGTAAATTCATATCCAAAGCTGGCCAACATGTCCGAAGAACCCGACTGCGAAGATACCGAATAATTACCATGTTTTGCTACTTTTTGACCGGTACCCGCAACGATAAATGAAGTAAGTGTTGAAATGTTAAAAGTATCCTTTCCGTCTCCTCCGGTACCCACAATATCGAGCGTATTATACGCAGACAAATCAACTTTTATAGCCAATTCTAACAATGCATCTCTAAAACCAGTAAGTTCTTCCACTGTAATTGGGCGCATCATAAAAACCGTCATGAATGAGGCCAAATGTGCCTCATTATATTGCTCAGAGGCAATGGCAATTAACGTTTGCTTTGCTTGCGATTTAGACAATCTCTTGTGCTGGTATAAATCGTTTAAAATTGCTTTCATTTTTAGACAGTTCTTTTGTTAAAAGAATAAAGTGGGCAGGTAAAATAGGGTGCCTGCATTACTTTTTTACACTATTTATAAAATTAGTTACGAGTTGTGCTCCAACTTCTGTTAGTATTGATTCTGGATGAAACTGCACTGCTGAAATTGGAAACATCTTATGTGCTATTGCTTGTATCCCACCAGCTTCATCTCTAGCAGTAACTTTTAATACTTCCGGAAAACCATCTTCAGAAGCAGACCACGAGTGGTAGCGGGCCGCTAAAAATGTTGCCGGTATGTCTTTAAAGATAACCGCTTGCTCGTCTACCACGTGCATTGGGGTTGCCACGCCATGGTATACGGTGTCTAAATTGACAATACTCCCACCAAAAACCTCGGTAATCGCCTGAAGACCAAGGCAAACTCCAAATATTGGTTTTTGACCGGCATAGGTGCTGATTACCGCTTTTAGAATGCCAGCTTCTTCCGGAATTCCTGGTCCGGGAGATAACATAATTACATCAAAACTATTTAGGGCTTCTACACTAATTTCATCGTTTCGATACACTGCAGGAACATTGCCTGTAATTTTCTCTACCATATGAACTAAGTTATAGGTAAAGGAATCGTAATTGTCTATTATTACTATTTTCATTTTAAAAGCTTTTGGCGATTAGCAAACTACTAAAGGCTATTTTTTAAATGTTTTCTGCTAAAATTAACGCCTTTTTTAAAGCGGCTAATTTATTGTTTACTTCTTGTAATTCTTTTGCTTCATCTGAATGAATCACAATTCCAGCTCCTGCTTGTGAGTACAATACGTTGTTTTTACTCACAAAAGAACGGATGGCTATTGCCAAGTTTACAGAACCGTCTAGCCCTATAATTCCTACGGCACCTCCATAAAATCCACGGGATTGGTTTTCATAGTTATCAATTAATTCCATGGCCTTATACTTTGGCGCACCACTTAAGGTACCCGCGGGGAAAGTATCTCCTACAATTTCTATTGGATTTCCTTTAATTTTTCCCTGAACGGTAGACACCAAATGAATCACATGACTAAAATACTGTACTTCTTTAAAGACTTCAACCGTTACATGGTTGGCATGTTTGCTAAGATCATTTCTAGCCAGATCAACCAACATAACGTGTTCTGCTGTTTCTTTTTTATCTTCAGATAATTTTTTTCCTAACTTGATATCTTCAGACATATCTCCGGTTCTTCGAAAGGTTCCAGCAATTGGATTGATTGTTGCTTTTCCTGCAGCAATTTTTATTTGTGCTTCTGGAGATGAACCCATCAATTTAAAATTCCCGTAGTCAAAATAAAACAAATAAGGAGATGGATTGATTGAACGCAATGCGCGGTACACATTAAATTCATCGCCTTTAAATTCTTGTTGAAACTGACGAGACAATACCAGCTGAAAAACATCACCTCGTTTGCAATGCGCTTTTGCTTTTGCTACATATTCTTTAAAATCTTCATTCGTACAGTTGGAGGTTTCTTGACCTAAGGTTTCAAATTTTTGTGTGTTAAATGTTTGTGCATTGATGATCGTTTCTATTTCCGAAACTCTTGAAATCTCGTGCGCTTCCCTATTTTCTATCAAGGTCATTTCATCATTAAAATGATTAATAGCGATGATAAAACGATAAAAACTGTACTGCATTTCTGGGATCGCAGAAGGTGCTTTTTTATTTGCAAACCGAATGTTCTCGAAATACTGTACACTGTCATAGGTCGAATAGCCATACAGACCATTAAATGATTTTAGTTCCTTTGGACAATCCAAAACTATCGAATCTGCAAAATTATCAAACAGTGTATAGAAGTTTTTATCAACCACCTCTTGGGCTACTTGAACTCCTTTATGAGAAATCGAAAATAAGGCATCTTCCACTTTCATGGAAACAATGGGTTCTATACAGATAAAAGAAAAACTTTCTTCTTTACTATGATAGTCCGAACTTTCTAGCAATATTGTATTTGCATAGACATCTCGAAAGCGCAAATACAGGCCTACGGGAGTAACAGTGTCGGAAATCCTGGTGGTACTTGATGTTTTAAATTTTATTTTTTTCATGGTTGTTAAACGAACTCGGTATTTGGTATGCATACAAAAAAAGGCTTATCGTGAGATAAGCCTTTTGTATATTTTAACATATAGGACGGTGTCTCACTTATGAATTAAGAGAGTTCCACCACCATATGTTCTTTTGTTTCATCATTGTGTTACAAATTTAGACAGCAAATTCTACTTGACCAAATTTTATTTCGTTTTTTTTAAGCGAACTAACAAACAGTAAGTTTCTAAATGAAAAACAAACTGAATACTTTCATAAATACACTATAAACAACAATATTATTACAAATTATAATTAAATATCAATATTAAGTATAAATTATAAACAAATATTCGGTTTTTTGTAACGGAAATAAACAATTATTATTAAAAAATAGAATTATGTGTGGTATTGTATGTGCGTTTGATTTAAAAGAAAGACCTGAAGTCTTGAGACCTCAACTCCTAGAAATGTCTAAAAAAATTAGACATAGGGGTCCAGATTGGAGTGGAATCTATAGTGATGATAAGGTTATCATGACGCATGAAAGATTGGCTATTGTAGATCCAGCTTCCGGACAACAACCGCTTTTTAGTGAGGATAAAAAACTCGTATTGGCAGCAAATGGAGAAATTTACAATCATAGAGATTTACGCAAACAGTTTGACGGAACCTATGCTTTTCAAACAGCGTCCGACTGTGAGGTAATTTTGGCACTGTACAAAGAAAAAGGTGTTGATTTTTTGGATGAATTGAATGGGATTTTTGGTTTTGCATTGTATGATGTTGAAAAGGATGCATATTTTATCGCCAGAGATCATGTTGGAATCATTCCTTTGTACATTGGATGGGATCAAAATGGAACTTTCTATGTTGCTTCTGAATTAAAGGCTTTGGAAGGCGTTTGTACCAAGATTGAATTATTTCCTCCAGGGCATTACATGTCTAGTGTCGATGGACAGTTTGTAAAATGGTACCATCGAGAATGGAGAGATTATGAAGCGGTCAAAGAGAACCAAACAAGCATCGCAGAAGTAAAGAAAGCTTTAGAAGATGCAGTACACAGACAATTAATGAGTGATGTACCTTATGGTGTTTTACTTTCTGGAGGTTTGGATTCTTCAGTAACTTCTGCCATTGCAAAAAAATATGCTCAAAAAAGAATTGAATCCGATGACAAGTCTGCAGCTTGGTATCCTCAACTTCACAGTTTCTCTGTGGGTCTAGAAGGGTCTCCAGATTTGGCAGCTGCTCAAAAAGTAGCAGACCATATTGGTACTATTCATCATGAAATAAAATTTACAATTCAGGAAGGATTGGACGCTATCAAAGATGTCATTTACAATATAGAAACCTATGACATTACCACAATTCGCTCCTCTACCCCGATGTACTTAATGGCTAGAGTTATTAAATCCATGGGAATCAAAATGGTACTTTCTGGGGAAGGAGCCGATGAAATTTTTGGAGGTTACTTGTATTTTCATAAGGCACCAAATGCAGAAGAATTTCATGAAGAAACTGTTCGTAAGCTAGAAAAACTTCATATGTATGACTGCCTTAGAGCCAATAAGAGTTTAATGGCTTGGGGAATTGAAGGACGTGTACCGTTTCTAGACAAAGAGTTTATTGATGTTGCCATGCGTGTGAACCCGAAAGATAAAATGATTCATGGAGAGCGAATGGAGAAATGGATTATTCGAAAAGCATTTGAAGATATGTTACCAGAAAGTGTAGCATGGAGACAAAAAGAACAATTTTCTGACGGTGTTGGCTATGACTGGATTGATACTTTAAAAGAAATCGTAGACAAAGAAATTTCGGATGAACAGTTGGCAAATGCAAAATTCAGATTCCCAATTCAAACCCCTCAAAATAAGGAAGAATTTTATTACCGAGCTATTTTTGAAGGACACTTCCCAAGCGACACCGCTGCATTAAGCGTTCCTCAAGAAGCAAGTGTAGCTTGTAGTACTCAAATTGCACTAGACTGGGATGAAGCGTTTAAAAACATGAACGAACCTTCGGGAAGAGCAATCCTAAATGTTCATGATGATGCTTATTAGATTTGTTTATTTCCAAAATAAATTTAAGACTAAAAAATCTCGCTTTTTGCGGGATTTTTTTTTGCTTGTACGATTGTAAAATCTCCTTTTTAAGCAACGTAAGTACTGGCTTGTTTCCCGAAAAAATTTTAACTCAAAAAAAAGACATCTAAGGTGCTTTTTAAGAGGTTTAAGCCATTATTTCGTTTTCAACAAATGTTGATAATTTCAGAACTTAATTTCACATAGCTTTAAAAAAAAGATTGAAAATTTGTAAATTTGATATGAGGAGATCATCATTTTCTATGTTGGTTTTTCAACAAAATTTAAATGAATAATTCACTTTTATTATGAGCGAAGACAAAAAAAATAATTACGATGCTTCCAGTATTCAGGCATTAGAAGGTATGGAGCATGTAAGAATGCGTCCTTCGATGTATATTGGAGATATAGGTGTTCGAGGATTGCACCATTTGGTATACGAAGTTGTAGACAATTCTATTGATGAAGCGATGGGTGGGCATTGTGATACGATTAATGTTACCATTAATGAAGACAATTCTATTACTACCAAAGATAATGGACGTGGAATTCCAGTTGGGATTCACAAAAAAGAAGGGGTTTCTGCATTGCAAGTTGTAATGACAAAAATTGGTGCCGGTGGTAAATTTGACAAGGATTCCTACAAGGTCTCTGGAGGGTTGCACGGTGTGGGTGTGAGTTGTGTAAACGCATTATCACAACACTTAACAGCAACGGTTCACAAAGAAGGTAAAATTTGGCAACAAGAATATTCTCAAGGAAAAGCCTTGTACCCAGTAAAAACAATTGGAGAAACCGATTTTACAGGGACCATTGTTACTTTTTCACCAGACAAATCAATCTTTACCCAAAGTACTCAATACAACTACGAAACGTTGGCTACACGTATGCGTGAGTTGTCTTATTTGAATAAAGGTATTACCATTACTTTAACAGACAAAAGAAATACTGACGACGAAGGGAACCCAATTACAGAAACCTTTCATTCGAAAGAAGGGCTGCCAGAATTTATCAAATATTTAGATTCTACACGTGAGCAATTGACTGCAAATGTAATTTCTATGGAAGGCGAAAAAAATGGTATTCCGGTTGAAGTTGCCATGGTATACAACACTTCCTATGCAGAAAACTTGCACTCCTATGTAAACAATATCAACACGCACGAAGGAGGAACCCATTTGTCTGGATTTAGACGTGGGTTAACAGGAACCTTAAAAAAATATGCGGACAATTCTGGATTGCTTAAGAATGTAAAGTTCGAAATTTCAGGTGATGATTTTCGGGAAGGATTGACTGCGATCGTTTCTGTTAAGGTAGCAGAGCCGCAATTTGAAGGACAAACAAAAACAAAATTAGGAAACAGAGAAGTAACCTCTGCCGTATCGCAAGCCGTTTCTGAAATGTTAACCGACTATTTGGAAGAAAATCCAAACGATGCAAAAACCATTGTTCAGAAAGTAATCCTAGCTGCTACTGCAAGGCATGCAGCACGGAAAGCCCGTGAAATGGTTCAACGTAAGACAGTGATGTCTATTGGTGGTTTGCCTGGGAAATTATCTGATTGCTCTGAAACCGACCCAGCTCAATGTGAAATTTTCTTAGTTGAGGGAGATTCTGCAGGAGGTACAGCAAAGCAAGGTAGAGATCGTAATTTTCAGGCCATACTTCCACTTCGTGGAAAGATTTTGAACGTAGAAAAAGCGATGCAACATAAGGTTTTTGAAAACGAAGAAATCAAAAATATGTTTACCGCTTTGGGGGTTTCTATTGGAACGGAAGAAGACCCAAGAGCTTTAAACTTATCGAAAGTTCGATACCATAAAGTAGTCATTATGTGTGATGCCGATGTTGATGGTTCGCATATTGCAACATTGATCCTAACGTTCTTCTTTAGGTACATGAAAGAAATGGTAGAGCAAGGATATGTCTATATTGCAACGCCTCCACTTTACTTAGTGAAAAAAGGACAAAAAAGAGAGTATGCATGGGATGACAATCAACGAGATTTAATTGCTCAAAAACTCGGAGGAAGTGTTTCAATTCAGCGCTATAAAGGTCTTGGAGAAATGAATGCAGAACAACTTTGGGATACGACTATGAATCCTGAGTTTAGAACACTTCGTAAGGTGGTTATTGAGAGTCCAACAGAAGCAGACAGAGTTTTCTCTATGCTTATGGGCGATGAAGTTCCGCCAAGGAGAGACTTTATTGAACGAAATGCAAAGTATGCAAACATCGATGTCTAAAAAATAGTTATAATTTTAAACAGCCTCAATCGCAAACGCATTGAGGCTTTTTTTTGTAAATAACTCAAAAAAGTACAGTGTTTTTTAAGAAAAATCAAAAGTTATTTTTCAATAATTTAATGTATTTTTGTGGCTGTTAATTTCAACACAAATAAATACGAAAAATATGAAAATTACAGTTGTAGGTGCTGGTGCCGTTGGTGCAAGTTGTGCAGAATACATTGCCATGAAAAACTTCGCTTCAGAAGTTGTAATATTAGACATTAAAGAAGGTTTTGCAGAAGGGAAAGCAATGGATTTAATGCAGACCGCTTCTTTGAACGGGTTTGATACAAAAATCACTGGAAGTACAAGTGATTATTCCAAAACAGCTGCTTCTGATATTTGTGTGATTACTTCGGGAATTCCAAGAAAACCAGGAATGACTCGTGAAGAGTTGATTGGAATCAATGCAGGAATTGTTAAAATGGTTTCTGCTAGCTTAATTGAGCATTCTCCAAACACCATTATTATTGTGGTTTCTAATCCTATGGACACCATGACTTATTTGGTTCACAAAACAACAGGACTTCCTAAAAATAGAATCATTGGAATGGGGGGCGCTTTAGATTCTGCACGTTTTAAATATCGATTGGCAGAAGCTTTAGAAGCACCCATTTCTGATGTAGATGGAATGGTCATTGGTGGACATTCTGATAAAGGAATGGTTCCTTTAACGCGATTAGCTACAAGAAATTCGGTTCCAGCTTCTGAGTTTATCTCTGAAGAAAGATTGGCACAGGTTTTACAAGACACTAAAGTAGGTGGCGCAACCTTAACGGGCTTATTGGGCACTTCTGCTTGGTATGCTCCTGGTGCTGCTGTTTCTAGTTTGGTACAAGCAATTGCTTGTGATCAAAAGAAAATTTTTCCCTGTTCTGTTTTATTGGAAGGTGAATATGGTTTGAATGATTTATGTATCGGAGTTCCTGTCGTTTTAGGAGAAAACGGGATCGAAAAAATTGTTGAAATCAATTTAAACGACACTGAAAAAGCACACATGCAAGCTTCTGCTGAAGGAGTTACCAAAACAAACGGCTTGTTAGCATTGTAAAAAAATAATCGCTTTAAGCGATTGTAGTTCATAAAAAAAATCCAGCTGTACAGCTGGATTTTTTTATTTTTATTATGGAAAAGAATACTAAAAAACTTCTACAAACAAACCTTCGGCTGTTTTTGAAACTTTAGCAACTTCTTTTTTGGTCAACCCTTTAATGGTTTTGTCCCATTTCTTATTAGACAAACCAGATTGTGTTTTCAATTCGTTTAAATCTATTTTTTCTGCTTTGGTAATGAGTGCTAAAACTGCTTTTTCTTCCTCGTTTAATTCAACTGAAGGTGCTTGCTTTTCTGGTCGCATTTGGGGGAAAAATAAGACTTCTTGAATGGATTGGTTGTTGGTTAAAAACATAATCAAACGATCCATTCCAATGCCCATTCCAGAGGTTGGAGGCATTCCGTATTCGAGCGCACGTAAAAAATCTTCATCGATGAATTCAGTGGCTTCATCATCTCCTTTCTTGGCTAATTTTAATTGATGTTCGAAACGTGCTCGTTGATCGATTGGATCGTTTAATTCTGAATAAGCATTGGCGATTTCTTTACCACACACCATCAATTCGAAACGTTCTGTTAGTTCAGGGTTGTCTCTATGCTCTTTACAAAGCGGAGACATTTCTTTTGGATAATCGGTAATGAAGGTGGGTTGTATATAATTTCCTTCACATTTTTCTCCAAAAATCTCATCAATTAATTTTCCTTTCCCCATGGTTTCATCAACAGGAATGTCCATTGATTTTGCTGCGATTCTTATTTCATCTTCAGTTTTTCCATTGATGTCAAAACCAGTAAAATGTTTGATCGAGTCTGCCATAGTAACTCTCGCATAGGGCGCTTTAAAATTGATTTTATGTTCACCAAAAGTAACTTCAGAGGTCCCGTTTACAGCAATAGCACAATGTTCTAATAATTGCTCACAAAAATCCATCATCCAATTGTAATCTTTGTAAGATACATAGATTTCCATCGCAGTAAATTCTGGATTGTGTGTTCTGTCCATTCCTTCATTTCTGAAGTTTTTTGAAAACTCATAAACACCATCAAAACCACCTACAATCAATCTTTTTAAATAGAGTTCGTTGGCAATTCTCATGTACAACGGTATGTCTAATGAATTGTGATGTGTAATAAAAGGTCTTGCAGCGGCTCCTCCAGGAATGGGCTGTAAGACAGGGGTTTCCACTTCAAAATATCCTGCGTCATTAAAGAAAGAACGCATTGCATTGAATAATTTGGTTCGTTTGACAAAGACTTCTTTAACATGTGGATTGACTACCAAATCTGCATAACGTTGTCTGTAACGCATTTCGGGATCTGTAAAAGCATCGTAAGTAACGCCATCTTTTACTTTTGGCATTGGCAAAGGCTTCAAGGCTTTGGATAGCATTTTAAAACTTTTAACCAATACTGTTTTTTCACCTACTTGCGTCGTAAACAAGGTTCCTTCTATTCCTATAAAGTCTCCTAAGTCTACTAATTTCTTAAAAATATTATTATAATTGGATTTGTCTTCTCCTTCACAAATTTCATCTCTGTTAAAATACAATTGGACTCTACCTTCTCCATCTTGCAGTTGAGCAAAAGATGCTTTTCCTTGAATGTTGATTGACATCAAACGTCCAGCAATAACGACATGTTTACCTTCAACATATGCTTCTTTTATTTCTTTTGAATTTGAATTGATTGGAAATAAATCTGCTGGATAAGGGTTGATTCCTAATTCACGTAATTTGGTTAGCTTTTCTCTACGTACAACTTCTTGTTCTGATAATTGCATTCTCTGTCTTTGTTTTCGGATACATGTTAAAGGTTGCAAAGATACAATCTATTGCAGAGTTAGGCAATTAACAAATAAAAAAGAAAATGACCTGTAAGATTGTAAAATATTGTATATTTGAAGGCTACTTTTTGTTAAAGTAGTATTTAGTTGTGTTGTTTGGCACTTTCATAAAAGTGTCATGGTTTTGTTAACCAATGGAAAGCTTCCCTTAAATGGGACGCTTTTTTTTTGCATTTGATTGAAAGAATATTAAAACAACACCGTCTTATATTCCCATATCTTGGAAAAGAAAAGCACGCAGTAAACCAAGGCTACAAAAAACTTGATGAATGCAGAAGCAAGTAAACCAATAAAAGAACCAAAAGAAGCTTTAATAGCTCTTTGGGTGTCCTTGCTATCATACAGCAACTCTCCGATAAACGCACCAAGGAAGGCTCCTATTAAAATCCCCAGTGGAATTGGAACAAAGAGTCCAATAATTAGCCCAATCGTCGTGCCGTAAACGCCGTATTTACTTCCTCCAAATTTTTTTGTGCCCATGGCGGGAATGATATAATCTAAAATCCAAATTATAAGGGCTATGGCTAACGTTATGCCTAAAAAAGTCCAGTTCAGTGGAATTACACTCGTAAGGTGCAATGCTAAAAGTCCGAACCAACCGGTGAGAGGGCCTGGTAAAACTGGTAAAATTGCACCTACAATACCAAGTAAAACCAATAAAAACCCTACTAGTAATAAAAAAATATCCATAACATGTTTTTAAGTAGCACTAAAATACAAAACCTTTGTTACATTTTTTGAAACGATAAATACAACTTTTAAATACGAATATTCCAAATTGGAAACTAAAATCAGGCCCTAATTATTGAAGCAATTATGATGTAAAGGCACCTCCTATATAACTCAATAAAATTTAGTAATTTCACAACATAATTAATTCTATGTTTTTGCGTGTTTTTGCTTTTTTTATTTTCCTCCTTTTTTGCAATTCTTGTGATTTGGCTATGGGAATTAACGGCTCGAAAATTACACCTTTAGATACAACAATAGACTTTGCTTCCGTAGATTTCTCTCCTTCATTTCCTGTTTGTGACACCCTGATCACAAAAGCAAAAAAATCAACTTGTTTTAGAAATGAAATGCATGCAAAAATAGGCGCCGAACTCAAAAAACATACTTTTACAACACAGGAGGCTATTGCTGAAACTGTGATTGTCCATTTAGTAATCTCAGCAAAGGGAACTGTAGTTTTGGATGAAATTAAGTCCTCTGAAAACATCAAGTTACAACTCCCTTCACTGGATAGTTTGCTAAAGGTAAGTGTACAGAAATTACCCCAAATAACCCCTGCAAGAAAAAGAGGTATTCCTGTAGTTACAAAATACAGCTTGCCCATTGAAGTTCATTTAAAAAACTAAAATGCCCCTTCTTTACAATTGAAAAGAGGAGCACCTTGGTCTATTTGGCTATTTTGAAATGGAATTCTTAATTCAGCATTTTCCACAATTTATCTTTTAATTCTTGCAACCCAGATTCAGCAACTGAAGAAATGAATAAAGTTTCTATACCTTCTGGTAAATCTGAAGCAATCTCTTGCTTTAATTCTTCATCTAACATGTCCGATTTAGAAATGGCCAACAAACGATCTTTGTCTAACAATTCTGGATTGTGCTTTTTCAGCTCATTTAATAGAATTGCATATTCATTGTTAATATCATCACTATCGGCAGGAATTAAAAACAAAAGGGTTGAGTTACGTTCGATATGACGTAAAAATCGATGTCCAAGTCCTTTTCCTTCTGCAGCTCCTTCTATGATTCCAGGGATGTCTGCAATTACGAACGTTTGATGATTTCGGTGTTCTACAATCCCTAAATTTGGCTTTAACGTTGTAAACGCATAGTCAGCAATTTTTGGTTTTGCAGCCGTTAGAACAGACAAAAGTGTAGACTTTCCTGCATTTGGAAAACCTACCAAACCTACATCTGCTAGCAATTTTAATTCTAAGCGCAGCCAGGCTTCTACACCGTCCATCCCGGGTTGTGAATATCTTGGTGTTTGATTGGTTGAGGATTTAAAATGCCAGTTCCCTAAGCCTCCTTTTCCGCCACGCAACAATACAACTTCTTTCTGGTGTTCTGTAATTTCTAGAATCACTTCATCCGTATCGGCATCTCTAACAATCGTTCCTAAAGGCACATCTATATATACATCTGCCCCATCTGCTCCGGTGCTTCTACTTGCACTTCCAGCACCTCCTGGGTCGGCTCTAAAGTGTCTTTTAAATTTCAAGTGAAACAAGGTCCACATGTTTTTGTCTCCTCGTAAAATAATATGACCTCCGCGTCCACCGTCGCCTCCATCGGGTCCTCCTTTGGTAATAAATTTTTCTCTGTGCAAGTGCATAGATCCTTGCCCACCTTTACCAGAAGATGCGTATATTTTTATGTAGTCGACAAAATTTCCTTCAGTCATGCTTTTTTTTTATGGGTTCAACAATTGAATTGTCAAACAATTTAAAGTGTATCAAAAACGGCTGATAAGCTTTCGGTAATGTCTTCAATAGTACCCACACCATTCACTCCATGATAGGTACCTTTTTCTTGGTAAAAATCTTTTAAGATAGCCGTTTTGGTGTTGTATTCGTTAAAACGATTTCTAATTTTTTCTTCGTCCGTATCGTCGGCTCTTCCACTTGTTTTTCCTCTTTCCAACAAGCGCTCAACTAACAAGTCTTCGGAAACCTCTAAGGCGACCATTCCATTTATTTGCGCTCCTTTTTCTGCTAAAAAAGCATCTAAAGCGATGGCTTGAGAAGCGGTCCTTGGAAACCCGTCAAAAATAAAACCCTTGGCATTCGCATTTTTATCTACTTCTGCTTTCAACATGTTAATGGTTACCTCATCGGGCACTAAATTACCAGCATCCATATAGGTTTTTGCCAATACTCCTAATTCGGTTTTGTTTTTAATATTGTATCTAAAAACATCTCCTGTAGAGATGTGTACCAAATCATATTTCTCTTTTAACAAGGTTGCTTGTGTCCCTTTTCCTGCACCGGGAGGTCCGAATAATACAATGTTTTTCATTTTTGGGGGTGTTGTTTGTTGATATATTGCTGCTATGTTTCTTCCTAAGCCGTCATAGTCGAGGCCATATCCTACGATAAACTTATCTTTAATACTTTTTCCAATATAAGCAATGGGAAGTTCTTTTTTAAATACTTCGGGCTTAAAAAATAGGGTTGCTACTTTAAGTTGTTTTACTTTTTTATCGCTAAAGATGTTATAAATTTCTTGCAAAGTGGCTCCAGTATCTATAATATCTTCTAGGATAATAACGGTCCTTCCTGTTAGATCTTCATTGAGACCCACAAGTTGTTTTACATTTGCTGTTGATGTTGTGCCTTCATAGGAAGCGAGTTTGACAAATGAAACTTCGCAATTTCCATTAAATTCTCTAATAAAATCTGCAGCAAACAAAAAACATCCATTTAAAATTCCCACAAAAACAGGAATCTCGTCTTTTGGCAAATCATTTTTTACTTGTTTGGCCAAGGACTTTACAATGCCTGCAACTTCTTCCTTTGTTATAAAAGGTTTGAAATATAAATCATGAAGTTTTATAATTTTCATCAGATGACAAAGATAGGGTCTTGATTTTGAATAGAAAAAACCGTTTTGATATACTGAAATAAAATCAGCAAAAGCAAAACGGTTTTCAATTATTTTAAGAAAAAATTATTTATTCTTTTCTTCTTCTTTAGTAGTATCATACATAATTGGTGTTGCTACAAATAAAGATGAATATGTACCTACAGCTACACCTACTATTAATGCGAACATAAATCCTTTAATAGAGTCTCCTCCAAATAAGAAGATCACGATCATTACTAATAATGTTGTTAATGAAGTGTTGATGGTTCTTCCCAAAGTTGAACTAAGGGCTTTGTCTACAACTTGGCTATATTTCCAACTGGTGTTGATTCCTGCAAATTCTCTAATTCTATCAAAGATAACCACGGTATCATTCAACGAATAACCAACTACGGTTAAAATTGCAGCGATAAAGGATTGTCCAATCTCCATATCAAAAGGCATGAAATTATAAGTGATCGAGAAAACTCCTAATACGATCAAAACATCATGGAATACTGCTGCGACAGCTCCAATCGAATAGGATACTTTTCTAAAACGCAATAGAATGTATAAGAAAACCACAAATAAAGAACCAAATACGGCCCAAAGTGCAGAGGTTTTAATATCATCGGCAATGGTTGGATCTACTTTTCTGTAGCTCATAATTCCATTTGCATTTTTTGCTTTTTCAAAACCGGGTTTGAAATCATCATAAGAAGTAGTTCCTATATACGGCTTTAAACCTGTAAATAAGGCATTTTGCACTTCTTCATCTACAGTAGCTCCTTCTTCGTCAATTCTATAAACAGTCGTTATTTTTAATTGATTGTCTAAACCGTATGTTTTTACTTCTGGAGCAGTACCAAAAGCATCTTTTAAGGTTTCTGCAACTTCGGTAGCATTCATAGACTTGTCAAAGCGAACAGTAAAAGAACGTCCTCCTTTGAAATCGACACCTTGCTTTAATCCGATAGAGAGAATAGAGGCAATTCCTGCAACAATAATTGCTCCAGAAATGATGTATGCTAATTTTCGCTTTCGTAAGAACTCTATATTTAAGTTCTGGAACCATCCTTTTGAAATAGAAGTGTTGAATGTTAATTTTGAACCTTTAGAAATTGCTCCGTCAATGAGAAGGCGTGTAATAAATACCGCTGTGAATAGAGAAGTTCCAATACCGATCATTAACGTCAATGCGAAACCTTTGATAGGTCCTGTTCCAAAAACATATAAAATAATACCTGTTAATAAGGTTGTAATGTTTGCATCAATAATTGCAGACAAGGCTCCTTTTACAGAAAACCCTTCTTCTACAGATTGTTTCAAACCTTTCTTCTTGAACAATCCTTCTTTAATTCTTTCGAAGATAATTACGTTGGCATCTACAGACATACCAATGGTTAAAATAATACCAGCAATACCTGGCAATGTTAACACTGCGTTGAAGGATGCTAAAATTCCAAAGATGAACAAAATGTTTACTGCTAGAGCAATATCAGCATACAAACCTGCTTTCCCATAATAAAGTGTCATCCATAGTAAAACCAATACTATTGCCAATCCAAAAGAAAGGAAACTTGAATCAATTGCTTCTTGTCCTAAAGAAGGTCCAACCACTTCTGCTTCAATAATTCTTGCCGTTGCTGGTAATTTTCCCGCTTTTAAAACCGTAGCAATGTCTTTTGCTTCAGAAACCGTCATTAGTCCTCCTGAGATCGAAGTTCTTCCACCTGTAATGGGCTGGTTTACTGAAGGAGCTGTGTACACATAATCGTCCAAAACAACAGCAACAAATTTTCCTGCATTTTCAGTGGTCATTTTTTCCCAAAGTTTCGCTCCATAACTATTCATAGTCATGCTTACTTCTGGTTTATTCAATTGGCTAAATTCTTGTGATGCATCTAAAATAACATCTCCTTCAATTGGAGCTTTGTCATTTTTATTAGACTTAATTGCATACAAAGCGATCAACTCTGTACCGTCTTCAGATTTTGATGGCTTGTAATCCCATAAGAATTTCACATGCTTTAAAGTTGTTGGCAGTAAATCTTTTACTTCTTTCAGGTTTAATAATTTATTTACTTGTGCCGTATCCAATACTTTAGCCTGAGCCACTAAAGAACTTAGCTGTTGTTGGTTTTGAGCTACATTTGGAAACAAATAGGTAAACAAATCTTTCTGAACCACTTTTGTTGAATCCGCGCTAGCGCCTAAGATATCATCTAACTCATCGGTAGCATCAGCAGCTACTGTTTTTTCTTCAACAGTATCTACTTTTAACAACGCTGCCACTCTCTCGTTCGCACTAAAAAAATAGTTTTGCACTTCTGCATTGGAATATACTTCCCAAAACTGCAATTCGGCTTTACTTGTAATTAGTTTTGTAACTCGATCAATATCTTTTGCTCCAGGCAATTCGATCTGAATTCTACCTGAATTTCCAATTCTTTGGATATTTGGCTGTGTAACACCAAACTTATCAATTCTACTTCTTAATACATCGAAAGCGGTATTAATTGAACTATTGATTTCTGTTTGCAACACTTGTTTAACAACCTCATTCGCTTCGTCAAATTTAATTTTGTCACGCAATGATTTTGTTCCAAAAATAGAAGGGTCGCTGAGTTTTGTAGTTCCTGCAATGCTTTCAAATTCTTCGAAAAACAAATCTAAGTAAGTATCATTACTACTTTTCAACCTTTGGTCAGCAGCATTTAATGCATTGTTGAAGATTTCGTTTTTAGAATCATTGGACAATCCAATTAAAACTTCTTTTACAGAAACCTGCAAAATCGCATTAACACCCCCTTTTAAGTCAAGACCAAGATTCATTTCTTTCGCCTTAATATCGTCGTAAGTGTATTGAGTAACTTCCAGATTTACAACCTGTTGATTGGAGACACTGTCTAAATACTTTCTTTCGAAAGCAGCTTTTTCTCTCGCATCGTTGGTGGATACCATTTTAGATGCATAGCTCGCAGCATCTTTTTCTACTTTACTCGCGAAGTAAGTAAATGATAATTGGTATAAACTTACTAATCCGAATAGGATAGCAAATAATTTAATAAGTCCTTTGTTTTGCATCTTTTAGTTATATTTATGTCGACTTCTTTCGTTTAAAACGAGCAAATATACTATTTCATAGCAGTTCAACCAATTATTTTCTTACATTTATAAGTAGTTGTTTTTTGTTTTAAAAATAAGCGCTATGGTAAGCTTATTATAAACAAAGAAATATCTTTATTTGTAAGGGTTTCGTACCCCAAAAAGAAAAGGATAATAATCTGTAAAATTCACATTAAAATGACCCATTTATCAGACATTAAAATTGCACAAGCAAAAGAGCTAAAACATATAAAAAGCATTGCAAAAAAACTACAAGTCGTTGAGGATGATATCGAAATGTATGGAAAATACAAAGCAAAACTTCCTTTGCACTTAATAAATGAGGAGCAAGTTGCTAAAAATAATCTCGTCTTAGTAACCGCCATCACACCGACTCCGGCAGGTGAAGGAAAAACAACCGTTTCTATTGGATTAACAGAAGGACTCAACAAAATAGGCAAACAAGCAACTGTAGTTTTACGCGAACCTTCTTTAGGCCCTGTTTTTGGGATAAAAGGGGGTGCCGCTGGTGGAGGATACTCTCAAGTGGTACCTATGGAAGATATCAATTTGCACTTTACAGGTGATTTCAATGCCGTTGAAAAAGCAAATAATTTACTCGCCGCACTAATTGACAATAACTTACAAAGCAAAACAAACAATCTCAATATAGATCCCAGAACCATTCTTTGGAAACGAGTAATTGATATGAATGACCGTGCATTAAGAACAACAACTATTGGATTGGGTGGAACGGGAAATGGAATTCCAAGAGAAGATGGATTTCACATTACCCCTGCTTCTGAGGTCATGGCTATCCTCTGCATGGCAACCAATTTTAAAAATTTAAAACAGCGACTGGGGGCAATTCTTATTGGACTTACTTATGACAATACACCTGTTTTTGCAAGAGATCTAAAAGCGGAAAATGCCATGGCGATTTTACTAAAAGATGCTATTAAGCCAAACTTGGTGCAAACACTCGAAGAAAATCCAGCAATCATTCATGGAGGACCTTTTGCAAATATTGCCCAAGGTACCAATACTATTATTGCTACAAAAATGGGCTTGTCATTGTCGAATTACGTAGTAACTGAAGCGGGTTTTGGAGCCGATTTAGGTGCTGAAAAGTTTCTTAACATCAAATCGGTATTCGCAAAATTAAATCCTAAATGTGTGGTCCTTGTAGCAACTATTAGAGCCTTACGACATCATGGCGGTGCCAAGAAAGAAGCCTATAACACACCCCATTTAGAGCGCGTCTCTGAAGGTTTTAAAAATTTAGAAAAACATATTGAAAATGTACGAAAGTTTAACATAGAACCGGTTGTCGCCATCAATTCTTTTGCTTCCGATACGGAAGAAGAAGTTCAATTTGTCATTCAAAAATGTGCTACTTTGGGTGTTCAAGCAGTTTTATCTGAAGGTTGGGCAAAAGGAGGTGAGGGTACTAGAGCACTGGCAGAAGCTGTTGTAGATGTTGTGGAAAATAAAGCAACCCAGTACAAGGCTTTGTACCATTGGGAGGCTCCTGTAAAAGAGAAAATCGAGAAGATTGCTAAAGAAATATATGGGGCAGATAAGATTGTGTATGAAAACAAAGCCCTCTTAAACCTAAAACGAATTGACAGACTCGGATTCAACGACTTTGCAATTTGCATGGCAAAAACACAGAAATCTTTTTCTGATAATGAGAAATTAATTGGGAGGCCTTCAGGATTTACGGTAACCGTAAGAGAAATTGAAATCGCTGCGGGTGCTCAATTTTTGATTCCAATTTTAGGAAAAATGATGCGGATGCCTGGCCTTCCTGCTGTACCTGCATCTGAGAACATGACCATTGATGATCAAGGTGTAATTTCTGGCTTGTCATAAAGCGTATACGATGGTTAGTGCTATTGGAATTTCATACCCAAATGCACTACTTTTTTGGTTTCAAAGAAGGGTTCTTCAAAATAGGCAGGCAAATCATATAGGGTAGCTGAAGTATAGCGCTGTAACTCTTCCGTTAAGTCACCGCCTTTTAAATATAAAATTCCGTTTTTTAAATCGTGATTTTGTTTTTTAGCAATTCGTCCTTTTGTCCAGCGAACAAAGGTTTCCATCTGTGCCACAGCTCTACTTACAATAAAATCATAGGTGTCTTTTACCTCTTCTACTCTACCGTGGGTTGTACTTACATTTTCCAAACCTAAACCGTCCACAACATGTTTCACTACTTTTAATTTTTTTCCAATAGAGTCCACCAAATGAAATTGCGTCTCTGGAAATAAAATAGCCAATGGAATTCCTGGAAAACCACCACCAGTTCCAACATCCATCACTTTAGATCCTGGCTTAAACTGAATTACCTTTGCAATTCCTAAGGAATGTAAAACATGCCGTAAGTACAACTCATCAATGTCTTTTCTAGAAACTACATTAATTTTTAGGTTCCAATCTTGGTACAATTCTTTGAGTTTGGAAAATTGTGCAATTTGAGTTGGGCTAAGTGCTGTAAAATACTTTTGTATGATTTCCATTGTCGTTCTGTTTCAGTGGCAAAAATAGCTTTTTGTAACAAACAATTCTTCACAAAACTGAACGTTTCTTATAATAGCAGCTTTAAAAAGATTATTTTTGTGAAACATCAATACATTTGAACATGAAAACCATAAATTTTTCTCGAATCGATAAAGCAAAATTCTTTAGAACACTCAACAAAAGAGTCAATGGTTATTTTAAAGAAAATAATGTAAAAAGAACGGGGAATTGGAAGTTATATTCAAAGGCTGTTTTGATGTTCTCCTTATTTTTAATTCCTTTTATTTTAATCTTAACCGTTTCAATGCCCCAATGGCTAATGCCTGTTTTAATGGTAATTACGGGGATTGGGATGGCAGGTGTTGGTATGAATGTTATGCATGACAGCAATCATGAATCTTTTTCAAGTAAAAAATGGGTAAATAAATTGATGGGAAGTAGTATCTACATTCTTGCTGGAAATGTGTATAACTGGAAAGTACAACACAACGTTTTACACCATACTTTTACCAATATAAAAGATCACGATGAGGATATTGATGCAGGTAGAATTATTCGTTTTTCATTGCATGCCAAGTGGTTGAAAATTCATAAAATTCAAAAATACTATTCCATCTTCTTGTATGGATTACTCACGATTAACTGGGCAATTACAACCGATGTAAAACAAATGCATCGGTATTTAAAGCGTAAACTATCGTATGGTAAATTTCCAAACCCAAAGGTAGAATGGACAAAATTAATTATCTCTAAAGTTGTGTATTATGCTTTATGGATTGTTTTGCCTTTAGTTGTTTTGGACGTTGCATGGTGGAAAATAGGTATTGGCTTTTTTGTCATGCATTATACGGCTGGAATGATTTTGAGCCTTGTTTTTCAACTGGCACACATTGTTCCAAACACAACCATGCCAATTCCAGATAAAGATGGAAATTTAGAACACACTTGGGCAGTCCATCAATTATACACCACTTCTAACTTTGCGCCTTCGAACTGGCTGGTAAACTTCTACACAGGAGGCTTAAATCATCAAGTTGAACATCATATTTTCCCACATATTTCTCATGTCCATTATCAAAAATTAGCTAAAATTGTAAAAAAAACCGCCAAAGAGTTTAATTTGCCTTACAACGAATACAAAACAATGACCAAAGCAGTTGCCGAGCATTTTAGACATTTAGGTGTTTTAGGACAAAAACCAGAATTAGCATAAGCACAACTACAATTATCTTTAAAAATGACACATCCATTATCGGACAGAATTAGCAGTTTGCCAGTTTCACAAACTTTGGCAATGGCTGCAAAAGCAAGAGAGCTAAAAGAACAAGGAATCGACATTATTAGTTTGAGTTTGGGAGAACCAGACTTTAACACCCC
>Ga0213863_10000425_pt1 | contig 32225 bp, 32 predicted proteins | sample PICome_8_FD_160128 | JGI IMG/M metagenome (GOLD analysis project Ga0213863, IMG submission 160128) | Coastal seawater microbial communities near Pivers Island, North Carolina, United States - PICO497 | ecosystem: Environmental > Aquatic > Marine > Coastal | place: USA: North Carolina... | reverse complement strand
CTGCCGCTGGGCCATCTTGGCTTGCTGTTCGGGGTCTGCCCACACGCGATGATTGCCTAGGGCGTAAGCCTCGCCGTTATCAAAATAAGCGAGGGCATTGAGCCGGTTGGCAACAAAATTGTTGCGGGTCGCCTTTACCTTCCCCGGAGCGCCGGCAACGATGGAATTGGCTGGAATGACCGTGTCTTCGGTGACGATGGTATGACCTGCAATGATGCAATTGTCTCCGATAACCGCCCGGTCCATGATCGTGGCATTGATACCGATCAGGCAATTGTCGCCAATGGTGGCGCCATGAATTGTGCAGTGGTGAGTGATGGAACAGTAGGCCCCAATGGTCGTGGGACAGTCTGCGATATGGATCATCGTAAAGTCTTGGATGTTCGTGAACGCACCAATGTCGATGTAGTCGGACTCGGCTCGCATGACCACCTTGGGCCATATGGAGACTCCCTCGTTTAGACGGATATCGCCATACAATTCGGCGCTATCGGCCTGCCAGACTGGGCCATTGGTGCCCGGCGCGTTACATTCTTGCATTATCCGTCTCTCCTCGGGTTCGCAGGCCCAGCTTAACGGTTTATTGGCAAAGGTTAAGCTTGAACGGTGACTGAGGGATCCCACCGCTCGGAGCGTCATAACTCAAATGGTTTTACTGTGGATCCCTTGGCAATTCGGCGCGACGTTTTTCACCGCGTCGCTGGCTCATCACAAAAGCCAGCAGAGGCAGGTAGACGGCAAAGGTAAACCAGTAGGGCAGGTCTGGCGAAATTTGATAGAAAAACCCACCCAGCAGTGGACCAATGGTGAACCCGAGAGGGCCGCAGGAACCCGCGATGCCCGCCACCGCCCCTTGTTCGTGAGGCTGCACGGCTAAAGATGCACCAGCCATAAATGCAGGGCCGGCCAGTCCCATGGCGGCGCCCTGCAGCACCATTGCAAGCATCATCAGGGCTTGAGTTTCAGCCAGTGCTAGGCCAGCAAAGGCCACGGCGAGTATCGGCAGGGCGATGCGAAGCCATTGAAAGGGAGTCAGATTGATGCGCTGCATCAAACCGATTTGGCTGAGCAGTGACGCAGCCGCAGAGCACCCCATGGCTAGGCCAAAAGTTTGTGCAGTCTCCACCGCGGTCAGTCCGAGCACATCCTGAAAACGAAACGCCAAGGTTTGCTGCACTAGCGCCATGCCCATAAACATCAGTGCTCCGACAATAATGTAGGGCAGGATGCGCGGGTCGAAGTAGCTGAGCTTCTTCGGCGCCGGCGTGTTTTCTTGCAGGGCTTCGGGCCGTGCCTTGGGTATGTCGGGTAACAACACGATCACAAAGAGGGCCGTGGTTACTGCGATGCCTGAGGCTACCCATAATGGCGTGAGCAGGGTGATACCTGCGAGCAACCCTCCCAAGGCTGGTCCGAGAATACTGCCGAAGTTATTGGCTGCACCGACGGCTCCCATGCCCTTGGTGCGGGTCGCGATGGAGGTGATGTCCGCCATATAGGCGCTGCTTGAGGGCATGATCGCCGACATCACGCTGGCGTGCATGACACGAGTCAGCATCAGTAGCAGGTAGCCTGTGAGGGGTAGCAATGCCCCGACCAGTGTGAGGTGAAATACCGAAGCAAAGAGTAGGTTGCCGCACGCGTAGCCGAACAAACCAATCACCATCACGCGCTTGCGTCCCCACCGATCACTCAGTCTGCCCCAGCGCGGGCTAGCTAAAAAGACGACTAAGGATGAGGCCGCGATAATGGAACTGATTTGCAGCTCGCTCATACCCACTTCTCGGCCCAAGGGGCCAAGAATTGCAAACAGCACGGTAAAGCCAAACCCGACGGCTATCAGGGCGAGCAGTAAGATCATTCGGGCATAACGGAATGCTTTGGGGCTCAGTGGCGATGCGGGGATCTCGGCGCTGTGAGGAGAGGTGTCAGGCACGTAAACTCTATGCTTGCGTAGGCGGAGCGGCATGTTAGCTCAAGCGCGCGGCCTTTGCTGCCAAAGCCTTTCTTTGATGGCGATAGCGATGGGCGACAGGGCAGGAGGATTGCGTAACAATTGGCCCCCGTTTAGCGAGATGCATAATAGCGATGAGCCAGCAGGATTCTAACGAGCAATTGTCGAGATCAGATCGCGTGGCGTCCTCGACTCGGGCCAGCGACAGAGCCAGTGCGCAGCGCAAGAAGTCCAATCGTATGCTGCGGACCATTTTTCTGGGCACCGTGGCTATGATCGGCGGAGTGTTCTGGCTGGGCGATCAATACGGTGTTGATCGAGCCGAAACCTTGAACCTGCTGGTGACCAGTGCCGGTTTCGTTGTGCTGTTGGCGTTGGCCGGCCTCGCGGGAGCAGGTTGTATCTGGCTAATCCGGCGGTTGTTCAGCAAAAACAAGTAGAGATTAATGCAGCGGTATGCCCGCCCGCGAACCTCGCGGCCAGTAGTATTGCTGAGCATTCAGAGAGAATAAAACGTGGGTTGCCTGACCCACGACGTTGCGTCTGGGAACAAAGCCAAATTTGCGAAAATCACCACTGTTGTCCCGATTGTCTCCGAGCACCAAATAGTGATTATCAGGCACGACGACATCATGAAAGGCGCCGCCGCCGCGTCGTGGCGTGATGCGGTATTGCAGGATATCTCGTTGCTCGCCGAGCAATCGCTCTTGGCGTCTTCGAGTGTGGCTGTAGTCGGGCAGTTGGAATGCAAGTCCTTTTTCAGCCGGCAGAGCTCGGTAGACAGCATTCTCCTCGTTGATCCGCAGAGAGTCACCGTCCCAACTTACCCTGTCTCCCGGCAAGCCGATGACGCGTTTCACGGTCAAAATATTGGTGTTGGGTGCGCGGAAGACGATGACTTGCGAACGTTTGGGGCTATCCCACTGCATGACCTCGATGTTGCAAAAAGGCAGTCGGAACCCGTAGGCCAATTTATCGACAACAATGCGATCGCCGGGAATGATCGTGGGCACCATGGATCGAGAGGGTACGTGATTCCAGTCAACGATGACCATTCTCAAGGCGATGATCATCGTAAGAAAAACGATCAGGCCACGCCATTCGCGCCAAAAAGCCGTCATGAACCCGTGCTTCAGCCGTTGGCTTTTTGCATGGCAGCAAGCTGCTCCGGGGTCGCCTCTGTTTGGTAAGTGTTTTTCCACTCGTCGTAGGTCATGCCGTAGACCGCTTGACGCGCATCGTCCAAGTCCAAACTCACGCCTTGGTCGTCGGCGCTGGCCTTGTACCACTTCGACAGGCAGTTGCGGCAGAAGCCGGCCAGAATCATCAGATCGATGTTTTGCACGTCCTTGCGTTCATCAAGGTGGGCAACCAGTCGTCGGAACGTGGCGGCTTCGAGTTCGGTTTGTTGGTTTGGCGTTAGCGTATTGTCGTTCACAGATAGTGTCCGGTTGGTTACTGGTTTCAAGCCGGGTGCCGAGTGAATATCCACTCGTTTTCCGCTGATAGCTTAGAATCGAAAGCATAGCCTTCAACATCAAAGTTCTTCAGCGCATCGGCTTTTTCGATTCGCTGGTCGATCATGTAGCGGGCCATTAAGCCCCTAGCTTTTTTTGCCGAAAACGACACAAAGCGATAGGCGTCGCGCCGCCACTCTTTGAAGTTAATGGTGACGATACGACCTTTGATGTTCTCTGGCTGCACGACTTTGTAATATTCGTTGGAGGCCAGATTGATCAGCACCTTGCTGCGCTGTTCGGCCAGAGCCGCGTTCAATGCGTCCGTTACCTTTCCGCCCCAAAATTGGTACAGGTCACCGCCCCGGGGATTCACCAGCTTGGTACCCATTTCCAGCCGGTAGGGATGTATCCGATCCAGTGGCCGCAGCAGTCCATGCAGGCCAGACAAGACACGCACGCGTTTTTGGGCCCAGCTAAAATCTCGCTTGTTCATGGATTGGGCGTCGAGGCCCAAATAAACATCACCCTTAAACGCAAGAATCGATGCGCGGGAATCTTCTGCGTCTTCGAACTTGGCCGACCACTGTGCGTAGCGATCATGGTTCAGCGAGGCCAGTTTGTCGCTGATGCGCATCAGGCTGCCAATCTCAGCCGGTTCCAATTGCCGCAGGGTTTTGATGAGCGCGGTGGAGTCCTTGGTGAACTCGGGCACCGTGTGTTGATCCGTCGCCAAGGGGCTGTCGAAATCCAATGTCTTGGCGGGGGATAAAATAGCCAGCATGAACACCACCTGTTTGTCTTCTGTTTAGCAGGCATAGTCTACCTCAGGAAAACTTGTGTAACAGTCAGCAGCCTGCAGTTGTCAAAGACAGGATTGTCTTTGCGTGTCTCGTTGCCAACGCTAGACTGGGGCGGAACTGATCTGCGGCGTTTGGAGTTTGGAGAATGAGACCATGAAAATGGTGGGACGGACGCATTCCGGGCTGCAACGTATGCGCAACGAGGACGCGCTGGGCTTTGATAGCACGGGCGCCATAGCCGTCGTCGCAGATGGCATGGGAGGGTTGATGGCGGGAGCCGAGGCCAGTCGTATCGTGGTTGATGGCGTGCTTGAGCATTTGAACTCGGCGGATACCGTTGACGCGCAGCGATTGACGGCTGCCATTGCCCAAAGCCACCAAACCATTGTGGATGTCAGTGCCGCAAAGGAGATGACATCTCAAATGGGCAGTACTGTGGTGATTTGGTCAGGCACGAAGGAACGGTGGTGTGCAGCCTGGGTAGGCGATTCGCGTCTGTATCAGTGGCATCAGGGAACGCTGACTCAGTTGAGCAAGGATCACAGTTTGGCCCAACGGATGCTCGATAGCGGCGAGGTGGAATCGGGTGTGGACGTGGAAGCGCACTATGGACACGTGCTGACTCAGGGTCTGGGGTTACGTCAGCCGTTGGATCCAGGATTTTGTGAAGGCGAGCTATTTGCCAGTGAAGCAGGTCGCGCCGGCCAACGATTTTTGCTCTGCAGTGATGGTCTGAGCGATCTGGTCGACGACGCCTATATGGCTGAGGTGCTGGCTCGCGAAGACTTGGAGGTGGCCGCAGAGACGCTGCTGGGACGAGCACTGGACATGGGCGGGCACGACAATATCAGCCTGATTTTGATTGAGCCCTGACGCGGCCCTATACTGTATATCGTTGTACTAGGCGGCAGCGTCACCTCCGATGAAGCGCCTGCAAAACGCCATAGAATAAGACCGAGGAAAAACGCATTGAACAGACGCGAGCGAATAGAAGAGAGTTTGGTGCAACGCTTCGGCTTACAGCACTTAGAAGTGACCGACGAAAGTCATGGCCATAGCGTGCCGGATGGGGCGGAAAGTCACTTTAAAGTCGTCGCCGTCAGTGACGAATTCGCGGGCAAACGCCTGATCCAGAGGCACCGCATGGTCAATGAACTGCTGGAAAGCGAATTCACCGGTGGCATGCATGCCCTTGCGATTCACGTTTATACCGCTGACGAATGGCAAACACGGTTTAATCAGGCACCCATGTCGCCACCCTGTGCCGGTGGCAGTGCGCGCGACGGAGAAGCTGTCTGATGCGTCGTGTGCTGGCGTTTTATCAATTTCTCTCCTTGGACGATCCCCAGGCCGAATGCGACAGTCTGCAATCCTTGGGTGATGAGTTGGCATTGCGCGGCACGATTTTGGTTGCCCACGAAGGTGTGAATGGCACCGTCGTGGGCGACACTCAGGCGCTTCAGCAACTCGCTCAGCACTTGCTCAGTCAATACGGTGTGAAGTCACAGAAGTGGTCTGATTTGCAGCCGGGTAATAGCGGTTTTCATCGCTTCAAGGTTCGCGTGAAGCCAGAAATCGTCAGTTTTGGCGTTGATGATTTGGATATGAGTCAATCCGGCGAGCATGTGGACGCCCGGACTTGGAATCAACTGATAGATGACCCTGACGTGATCGTGATCGACACGCGCAACGATTATGAAATCGACATTGGTTCCTTTGAAGGCGCTCTGTCACCGCATACCGAAAATTTTCGGCAGTTCCCGGCATGGGTCGCCGATAATCTTGACCCGGACAAACACAGCAAGGTGGCCATGTTTTGTACTGGCGGCATTCGTTGCGAAAAAGCATCGGCCTTTATGCTCAATAAAGGTTTTGAGCGTGTGTATCAGCTAGATGGTGGCATATTGCAGTATCTCGAGGATACTCAGGCCAGTGAATCGCGCTGGAATGGCGAGTGTTTCGTTTTCGACCAACGTGTGTCGGTGAACGCGGATCTCGAGCAAGGTCAATACAAACAGTGTTATGCCTGTCGCCATCCGTTGTCCGTCGACGAGTTGGCCAGTGCAGCGTTCGAGCATGGGGTGAGCTGTCCTTACTGCATCGACAGCACCAGCGAAGAGCGACGCGTGCAGTTTCGCGAGCGCCAGCATCAGGTGCGCTTGGCCGCCGAACGGGGCGAGCAACACATTGGGCAGGATCAGCGCAGGGCCAGAGAGCGTCAGCGCGCCGACAATTGACTGGCACGGCTTACATTAACGGTTCCAGATAGGGGAGAAATCCCTCGACGAGAATGGGTTGGGCTTTAGCCGTCGGGTGAATGCCGTCGTCTTGCATAAGGTCGTCACTGACGGCGAGCGCCTCAAATAAAAATGGCACGAGGGCGGCACCGGACTGTTTCGCCGCTTCCGCAAAGACCGCTTCGAAACCGCGGGTGTAGCGAGGCCCGTAATTGGGTGGAATGCGCATCGTAATAATCACAGGCTTTGCGCCAGCATTGAGCACCAACTCCGTCATCGCCAGCAGGTTGTTGAGAATCTTATTGGTAGGGTAGCCGCGCAATCCGTCGTTGCCGCCGAGTTCCAACACGACGATCTGTGGGCTATGTTCTTGGAGTAGCTCCGGCAGGCGATACAGTCCGCCGGTGGTGGTCTCACCTGATACGCTGGCGTTGATGAGGCGCCAGTTAGATTCACGTTGGATAAGGGTCTGGTTCATTAAGCTAACCCATCCATCCTCAATGTTCATGCCGTAGCCCGCACTGATGCTGTCGCCAAGGACTAATATGGCGGCTGTCCTGTCTTTTGACATTTCTTGGAGATTGCTTGGTGCAGAGTGTTCTTGAGAATCTGCGTGAGCGTGTAGGCTCATCGCCACGAAAGCGACGACCCAAACGGCCCTTGAGATTCTAGGGCATCGCCAACGAGCTGAACCAGACAGATCGTTATTAAGTAACCGAAAAGAGAAGGATCGCATGAGTCGAACCGTAGTCAGTGCTGAAAGTGTAGAAAAAATTGTGCAGACCTCTGCCGGAGAGTTGGTCATCTTGGATGGCATTGATTTGGAAATCAATCAAGGTGAAACCGTTGCTGTCGTTGGGGCATCGGGTTCGGGTAAAACCACGTTGCTGGGCATTCTTGCGGGCCTGGACACTGCGACCGCAGGGGCGGTGAAACTACTGGATTCGAACCTTACGGATCTCGATGAAGAGGCCCGGGCGCTGGTGCGCGGCCAGCACGTCGGCTTTGTTTTCCAGTCCTTTCAGCTTCTGGCATCGCTCACCGCGCTGGAAAACGTCATGCTTCCTGTTGAGCTTCGTGGCGATACGATGGCGCAGTCGCAGGCTCGCGAATTGTTGGAAAAAGTGGGACTCGCTGACCGCTTGGACCACTACCCGCGCCAGCTCAGCGGTGGCGAGCAGCAGCGGGTCGCTATTGCTCGGGCCTTTGCTTCGAACCCAACCGTGTTATTTGCCGACGAGCCAACAGGTAATCTGGATACCCAGACCGGTGAGCTGATTTGTCAGCTTCTGTTCGATTTGAATACTGAATTCGGCACCACGCTGGTCATGGTGACTCATGACCTGGGGCTGGCGGCGCGCTGCGGGCGGACGATTGCCATTTCTGGCGGGCGCATTGTCCCTAGCCAGTCCAATGAGGCAGCAAAATGAACATGATGTTGGTCGCGCGGATGGCATGGCGGGATGTCCGCTCCGGAGAAATGGCTCTGCTGTTGGTGGCGTTGCTGGTGGCGGTCGGTACGGTGACATCCATCAGTTTGTTCGTTGATCGTCTGCAAAGTGCGCTGCTGGAAGAATCGTCTAATTTTTTGGCAGCCGACCGGCAAATCTCGTCGAGTCAGGTGATACCTGAGGCATTTGTCCAGCAGGCCCAGCAGCGTGGATTAGACACGGCCCAGACGTTGGTCTTTCCTTCCATGGTGTTCGCTGGTGATTTGAATCAATTGGTGAGCGTGAAAGCCGTTGATGCCACTTACCCGCTGCGAGGCGAATTGATTGTTGGTACTGAGCCATTTCAACGCGGTGCCCCCACGGACAGCGTGCCGGAACCCGGCACGGTCTGGCTTGATTCAAGACTGTTCCCGGCAATGAATCTTGGCCTAGGCGATACGATTGAAGTAGGTATGGCTCAGTTAACCGTGTCACGCGTGTTGATTGCCGAACCGGATCGGGGTGGTTCCTTCTTTGATTTGGGTCCGCGTCTGCTCATGAATATGCAAGACGTCGAAGCGACCGAAGTGGTTCAGCCTGGTAGCCGGCTGTCTTATCGTTTGCTGCTGTCTGGCGGGGAAGTCGAGCTGGAAGCTTTGCGAGAGGATTTGCCACTCAAGCCGAATTTTAATTGGGTGAGCGTGCGGGAAAGCAGTCCGCGCATTGGCCGTGCGCTGGATCGGGCCGAGAGTTTCTTGCTCTTGGGCGGCTTGCTCGGGGTGTTGCTTGCTGGAATCGCAGTGGGTCTGTCTGCTCATCGCTACGCCCAGCGTCATTTTGATCATGTTGGCGTGCTGAAGACCCTTGGGGCCACACCGACCCAGATACTGCGCGGGTTCATGTCGCTGTTACTGATGGTGGGCCTTGCTGCCATTGGGCTGGGCCTGTTGTTGGGGTCACTGTTGCATGTCGCTATCGTGGAAATTCTTGCCACGTTGATCGCGGTAGAGCTACCACTGCCGACAGCTCGGCCGTTCTTGCTGGGAGGCGCGACGGGTTTGATCTGCGCCCTGGCGTTCGCCATGCCGGCCTTTATTCATCTCAAAAACGTAGAACCCATGCGCGTCATACGACGTGATTTGGGCGTCGCCCCACTGAGTCGCTGGCTGTCCTACGGCGCTGCTGCCGGCGGCAGTCTGTTGCTGTTGGTTTGGTACACCAAGGACTTCTGGCTCACCCTATGGACCCTCGTCAGCATAGTGAGTATCTGTGTGGTCTTTGGTGTCATGGCATGGGCATTGCTCAAGGGCGGTAGGGTAGCCGGCATGCAGGCAAAGAGCGGCTGGCGCTTGGCGCTAGCAGGCCTACAGCGAAGGCGGGCCGAAAATACTGCGCAGATTCTGATTTTTGGCGTAGCAATTATGTTGTTGCTCGTCATGGTGCTGATTCGAACAGCGCTGATCGACGAATGGCGCTCTCAAGTGCCCGATGACGCGGCCAATCACTTTGTGATGAATATTGCAGAAGAGGAAGTGGAGGGAGTTCGGGCCCTGGTGCGAGAAGGTGCAACCGAGGGCGAGTTTCTTTTCCCGATGATCCGTGGGCGCGTAGCTCAGGTAAATGAGCTATCTGCCAAGGAGTGGCAAGAAAGCGTACGGGAAGGGCCGGGTGGCCCCAGACTGACATCTGAGCGTTCTCTCACCTGGTCTGTTAGGGCACCGGAAAACAATGAGATTGTCGCCGGCAGATGGTGGTCAGCGGACAGCACCGAGGCCGAAGTATCGCTGGAGCTGGACTATGCGGAGGATTTTTCCTTGGGTCTCGGCGACCGCATGGAGTTCGATGTTGGCGGCAAAAAAGTCTGGGCAACCGTGACCAGCATTCGATCGCTGGAATGGGAGAGTATGACGCCTAATTTTTTCATCATTCTGTCGCCGGGGGCGCTGCAAGGGTTTCCGGCCACCTACATGACCAGCTTCTTTTTAGAGCCCAACGAGAAGGTGTTTTTGAACACTTTGCTTAGTCAGTACCCCACCATCACGGTGATTGAGATTGATGCGCTGATTGCCCAAGTGCAAAAAATCGTTGGCCAGGTCAGTCAGGCGGTGGAGTTGGTATTGGCCCTGGTGCTGCTGAGCGGTGCGTTGGTGCTGATTGCCAGTATTCAGGCCAGTCGAGACACCCGAATGGCCGAACACGGCCTGATTCGGGCCTTGGGCGGCACCCGGGCGTTGATTGGCGGTTCCTTGACCGCTGAATTTTTGGTGCTTGGTGCGTTCGCGGGCATCGTGGCGGTGTTTGGCGCGGAACTGCTGGTGGCGACTCTGCAAATACAGGTTTTTGAGCTGGAAGCCGAGGCGCACCCCTGGATTTGGCTGCTTGGGCCGACGGCTGGCGCACTGATCATCACAATTGTCGGGTTGCTCGGCAGCCGAAGTTTGATCGACACACCGCCTATGAGCGTGCTTCGTGGTTTATACTAAGTCCTTTGAACACCCAAAGATTGACATATGACCGCACCCGTTGGGATTCATGCGCCCACAGAACATCCGCTGTCTCGCGCTGCAGATCCTCGTAAAAACCAGTACGAGAAAAATAAGTGCCACAAAAAGCTGCGCAAGCTGGTGGGCGAAGCGCTGACAGACTTTGACATGCTTGAAGACGGCGATAAGGTCATGGTCTGTTTGTCCGGTGGTAAGGATTCCTACACCTTGTTGGATCTGATGCTGAGCTTCCAACAGCATGCGCCGATTAATTTCGACGTGGTGGCAGTGAATCTTGACCAGAAGCAGCCGGGCTTTCCCGAACATGTGCTGCCCGCTTACTTGACCGATCTTGGCGTGAGTTTCGATGTAATCGAACAAGACACCTACAGCGTGGTGAAAGCGCTGACCCCTGAGGGCAAAACAACCTGTCCGGTGTGTTCTCGCCTGCGGCGGGGGATTCTCTACAGTCATGCAAAGAAAATAGGTGCCACGAAAATCGCCCTAGGCCACCACCTCGATGATGTGGTCGAGACATTGATGCTGAACATGTTCTACGGTGCGAAGCTGAAAGCGATGCCAGCCAAACTGCGCAGCGATGACGGCCAGAACATTCTGATTCGGCCGCTGTACTATTGCCGGGAATCCTTGATCCAGCGCTGGTCTGATTTTCGGCAGTATCCCATCATCCCCTGCAATCTCTGCGGCTCGCAAGACAACCTCCAGCGGCAGGTGATCAAAGAAATGTTGTCTGGTTGGGATCGCACCCACCCGGGCAGGGTGGACAACATTGGCCGCAGTATCAATAACGTCACCTTGTCACACTTGGGCGACCGCAAACTCTTCGATTTTGCCGGACTGAAGGCTGATAGCACGCGTATTGATGCTCTGCAGATAGATTAGTGATCAAAATTCCTGCCACTGAGTTGACGAATGCCGCCTTACTGGGGGTGATTGATGCCTTCATATTGCGAGAGGGCACGGACTATGGGCACCAAGATTTCACTCTGGACGAAAAGCGTGATCGGGTAAGAGCCATGCTGCAAAGTGGCGCTGCCGAGATCTGCTTTTACCCGGAAAACGAACACATCGACATTGTGCTAGCCGATGCGTCGGCGTCCTAAAGACGACAAAGTGAGTATTTTTATGCGCCGATTCACGTTGAAGCTGTTCGTCATAGTACTGCTGTCGAGCCTTTGCGGCGCGAAGACGTATGGCGCAGGTATCGAGGTTGAAACCACTGTGCAGCGGGTTCTCGACGATGGTTCGTTTGAAACGCTGGCGTTTCCAAGCCAGGATCCGTTGCCCCCGGTAGAAAAAGCATCGGATCCGATTCAAACCGCAGTCTCGCCCGCTTTGGAGGTCCAAGCAGGCAGCGAAATGCCCGACGACCTGCTCGGCCCGGTGCCAGAGCAAAACCCAGCCGCGATCGCGTCGGATCGCGGCGTGCCCGAGCAGACGCGCGAAACAGCAAACGTCGCCCCCCTGCCGGCTTTGAACCGGGTGGCCGTGGGTGAGCTGTTGCGATACGAGCTACGGCTCCACAATGCTAACCGCTTCGCGGTGCCTGCTTACGGGCTGGAACTGATCGAACAGTTGCCACCTGGCGTGACATTTGTCGGCCTATCTGCCGGTCAGGGGGATTGGGCTGTGCAGCCATCGGCGCCGGCGGAGGTGCTTGATGCAAAGGCGTCGGATGCGCGGCAGCCATCACTGCGCCTGCGCAATACTCAGCGTCTGCCAGCGGGCGCGCACTCGTTTTTCAGCTACGACGTTGTGGTGCAAGCGCCCAGTAATGCCGAGTTGCGCAGTGACGGGATGCGACCGGAAATCGATGGTGTACGTGTGTTGGACGATTCTAACGCTCAATTGCAACGGCAAGATTAGATGCGTAAGGTCTCGCGCGAATTGATAACAAGAAAAATGGTGGCGCTATGTTCCAACTCGTAACAAAACTCGGCATCGCTGTCGCGGTACTGGCCTGTTCCCCCCTGTCAGCGCTTGCAGATGACACAGGACTATCGACAAATACCAGTGAAGCTCTGGAAGAAGTTCTTGTGCAGGGTGTCTCCAGCCTCCAACAGCGTTTGGGTGACAGTGGCAGTATCAGCGTGATTGACGCGCAGACTATCCAAGACGTCGCCGCCACGCACCCCAGCGAAGTGCTGAATCGTGTCCCCGGTGTTTGGGTCAATCGTGGCTCGGGACAAGAACACCTCACGGCGATACGTTCTGCTGTCTACACAGGTTCTGGCGCCTGCGGTGAGTTCGCGCTCCTGGAAAATGGCATTCCGCTGCGCCCCCAAGGCTTCTGCAACATCAACAATCTGTTCGAGCTGAATATGGAGCAGGCGCAGGCCGTTGAAGTTTGGCGTGGTCCGGCCAGCGCAGTTCTAGGCGGCAATGCGCTGCACGGCGCCGTCAACGTCATCAACGCAATCCCTAGGCAAACCAGTCTGGGCATTGAAGTTGGACCTTACGACTACGGCCGTATCAATGCTGCCGGCCGGTTTGAACGCGGCGAGCATGCGTTTGGCGCCAGTTTTGTTGGCACGACCACCAACGGGTACCGAGATAACACAGGCTATGGCCAGCAAAAACTGAATCTGGCGCATATGACCCAAGTGAATGGTTGGGCGGTTAACAGTCAGCTGACCGCGACGCTGCTGAATCAGGAAACAGGCGCCTATGTTCGTGGCTTTGAAGCCTATGAAGATCCGGATTTGCGCAGCTCTAACCCCAATCCAGAAGCCTATCGTGATGCGTGGTCCATTCGTGCCAGCAGCGAGTGGGTCAAGGACCAGCTGACGCTGAAGCCATACCTGCGTCGCTCCCAAATGACGTTTTTGCAGCACTTTTTGCCGGGCCAGCCGCTGGAAAACAATGAGCAAACCAGTGGTGGCTTGATCGTCAGCTACGCCATCGACGCGGGTGATACCAGCGCCAATGTGGGCGGTCAGATAGAACTCATGTCCGGCGCATTGACCGAGTTTCAAGAAGGGCCAACAGCGGGCAGTGCTTTCTTAGTAGCGACTCGACCCGCCGGTTTACACTACGACTATGACGTGGACTCGCAGTTGATTGCGGGTTTCTACGACCTGCAGCATCGCGTTAATGACAGCTTTCGCGTACTTCATAGCTTGCGTCTGGAGTATTTGAGTTACGACTATACGAACAATCATATCGTCGGCAACACAAAAGACGATGGCACCAACTGCGGTTTCGGCGGCTGCCTGTACACGCGTCCAGCCAGTCGCGATGACTCCTTTACTAACGTCGGCGCCCGGCTGGGGTTTGAAAGAGATATAGCTGCCGGACTGCTCTATGCCAACGCCAGTCGTGGATTCCGGCCGCCTCAGGTGACGGAACTGTACCGGCTGCGCGGTGGGCAAAGTATCGCCGATCTGGACAGCGAGGATTTAACCGCCGTGGAAGCGGGGTTCAAAAACGAAAGCATCGCAGTGGCGTTTTTTGCGGAGCGTACACGCGACTTCCTGTTTCGCGACTCTGAAGCCTTCAACGTGAGTGACGGTCGAACGCAATCCATGGGCGTGGAGTTCAGTGGCCAGCGTCAGGTCGGTCGGCATGAATTTCAATTGGCAGCGACTTACGCGAAGCATGAGTACGATTTTGCACGGGATGCGGATGCGGACGGACGTGAAGAAATCACCGACGGCAATGAACTGGATTCGGCACCACGCTGGATTGGTCACGCGGCTTGGCGTACTGCGATTACCGATACGCTGAAACACGAGCTGGAAGTAAATCGGGTCGGCTCGCATTTCCTGAATGCGGCGAATACTGCGCGCTACAAAGGTCACTACGCAGTGAATTGGCGACTGCAGTGGCAGGCCAGTGCCAGCACGGAAATCAGCCTGCGTGTCATGAATTTGCTGGACGAACGTTATGCCGATCGAGCTGACTTCGCCTTTGGCAGCTACCGGTATTTCCCAGCCATGCCGCGGCAGGTTTATCTTGGCGCGCGCATGATTCTCGACTGATGAGATTGCGTTGACTCTTCAGCCGCTACTCGCCGTAAACACCTTGTCTTGTGAACGAGGCGGGCGGCGGCTGTTTTCACCCGTATCACTGAGTGTTCTGCCCGGTGACTATGTTGAGCTGATTGGGGCCAATGGGTCTGGTAAATCCACCTTGCTGCGCACTCTAGCCGGCCTGCACTCTCAATTCACTGGCGAATACCACAGCCAAGATACGCTCTATCAGGGCCATCGATTGGGCTTGGACGGTTTGCTGACGCCGCTGGAAAACTTGGCTTGGCTGGCGGGTTTGGAAGATCACACCCTAGATCATGAAACGACTCTGAACGCCCTAGACCGGACCGGTGTATTGACGATGGCCTACAGCCTATGCGCTGCCATGTCGGCCGGTCAGCAACGACGCGTTGCTATGGCGCGGTGGGTGCTCAGTTCGCGCAAACTGTGGCTTCTGGACGAACCGCTGACGGCCCTAGATGCCAGTGCACAAGGCCTCCTAAGGGATATCATCGCTGAGCACTGCGCCAACGGTGGGGCGGTGATTTGCGCAACCCACAATGCCATCGCCATCGACGGCAAGAGCGAGTTGATATTGGACGCCGCGATAGCGGAGACCTTGCCATGATTCGCGGTGCCTTGGTTCGAGAATGGCAGGTGCTGCTGCGCGCCAAGGGTGCGGTTATTAATCCCTTGGCCTTTTTGTTGCTCACCACGATGCTTTTTGTTATCGCCGCCCCAGATGCGATAACGACGGCGACAGATGAGGCTTCCGCGGTTGCCCCCGGCGTCCTTTGGACACTGGTGCTGCTAACTCAACTGCTGGCCTTGGATAGCATGTACCGGCGGGACTTTGACAGCGGTGTCCTTGAGCAGACCTTGGTCAGCGCCCAGGTACCTTTTGTCACAGTGTTGATCCGAATATTTATGCAATGGCTGAGCACTGGGTTTATCATGGCGTGTCTCGGACCGGTCTTGGGCGTGATGCTTGGTTTATCGTCCCAAGCGCTGCCGGCAACTGCCTTGGCGTTATTGCTGGGGACGCCGGCGTTGAGTTTGCTTGGTAGTGTAGGCGCGAGCGTGACCGTTGGGTTTAACCGTGGTGGAGTGATTTTGGCGCTGCTGGTGTTGCCGTTGTTTTTGCCCACGTTGGTTTTTGGTGCGGACATGGTAATGGCGGCTCAAGCTGGACGCAGTGTAATGCCCCAGGTTTATGCCCTCAGTCTGATCAGTCTGGTTGCCTTGGCCCTGGCGCCTTTTGCGACCTTGGCAGGCCTTAAAATCAGTTTAGAGATGCAATAGCCGCTTGGCTCCCATCACGAGTGAGTATGGGTTGTTTCAGTAACGTTGGAGTCGTCGTGATCGCACGATTTTTTGAACAGTGGACAATGTCATGCTAGGTGCATCGCTAAAGCGTCTTTGGCACAAGCTGGGCTCCCCGCGCTGGTTTTTCTCCCTAACGACACGGTGGGTAACCTTTTTCGGTTGGTCCGCAGCGGTCTTGCTGCTGTGGGGGGCGATCTGGGGACTCGCCTATGCGCCGGCAGATTATCAGCAGGGCAATAGCTTTCGGATCATGTATGTCCATGTGCCGGCTGCCATGCTTGCCCAAAGTCTTTACATCGGCATGGGTGTCGCCGGTTTCATCGGGCTGGTTTGGCGTATGAAGCTGACCGACGTGGCGATTTCCGCCTGCCTGCCCTTGGGCATGGTAATTACCGCGTTGGCGCTTTTTTCTGGCAGCGTGTGGGGTCGGCCTACGTGGGGCAGTTGGTGGGAATGGGATGGACGTACCGTTTCCACATTGGTTTTATTTTTTTTGTATGTCGGTATTTATGCGCTTCGCGAAGCGATTGCCGAGGCGGAGCTTCGGGCCCGGGCCAGCGCGCTGATCGCCATGGTCGGTACCGTCAACATCCCCATCATCAAGTACTCGGTCGAATGGTGGAATACGTTGCATCAACCGGCGTCTTTTGGTTTGACGCAAAAGCCCGCCATGCCGAGTGAGATGTGGTTGCCGTTGCTGGTGATGGTGCTGGGCTTTTACTGTTTTGCCGGTTTTATCGTCCTGTTGCGTATGCGCAGCGAAATACTTCAGCGGGAAATGAACGCTCGCTGGGTGGGTGACTGGATCACCGGACGGGGGGCTCCCTAATGTACTTCGACTCATTTGCTGAATTTCTGCTCATGGGCAAACATGGTTTCTATGTTTGGATGGCCTATGGCATCACTGCCGCAGTATTGCTTGGCTCTTGGCTTAGTGCTCGACAGGCGTTCGTCAACGCAAAGCAACAGATTGCCCGGGAGATCGAACTGGCGGATCGTTCCGCTTCGGTAACGAACCGAGATAGGGAAGGTTTTGATGAATCCGAAACGTAAACAGCGTTTGTATCTAACCCTGTTTCTGCTGCTGGTAGCGGGTGGCGTGACCGCGCTGCTGATTCAGATCTCCGGCGAAAACATGAACATGTTTTACCCTCCGGCGGACGTTGTGGCGGGCGAGGCTCCCGTCGGCGAAACGCTTCGAGCCGGCGGCATGGTGCAAGAGGGCAGTGTGGTGCGCAGTACCCAGGATTTGGGAGTTACCTTCGTGTTGACGGATCATCAAGGTGCAGATTTTGTGGTTCAGTACACCGGAATTCTGCCGGACCTTTTTCGTGAGGGGCAGGGGATTTTAGTAGAGGGCCAGCTGAACGCTGCTGGCGTGTTCAACGCGACAGAGGTGCTGGCCAAGCACGACGAAAATTACATGCCGCCGGAATTAATGGATTTACAGGGTATGGAACCCCCTGCGACACCGAAGGCGGCTATGCCGGGTTATCCCTCGGCTCAACGCAAGGCCGATAGGGCAATGGATAGCACGTATGATTCCTGAACTTGGAAATTTCGCCCTAACACTGGCGGCAGTGCTGGCCTTGGGTGGCGCAGGTATGGGTCTGACGGCGCCGAGGGACGATGTGCTGCAACGGGCGGCCATGTCCATGGTTTTCGGCCAGTGGGCGTTCAGTTTTATCGCCTTTGCCGCCTTGGTTTACGCCTTTGTGGCGGACGATTTCAGTGTTGCCTACGTAGCGAATCAGTCGAACACGTTACTGCCTTGGTACTACAAGGTCAGCGCGGCCTGGGGCGGCCATGAAGGATCATTTTTGCTTTGGATTTTGATTATGGGCTGTTGGATGGTGGCTTTCAGTCTTCGCTCCAGCCAATATCCTGCGCACTTCACTACCCGAGTGCTCGGCATTCTGTCCTTGCTGAATCTGGGCTTTATTTGCTTCGCTCTGTTCACCAGTAACCCGTTCTTGCGCCTGATTCCGCTCACCCCCGCAGATGGCGCGGATCTGAATCCGCTCTTGCAAGACTTTGGTCTGATCGTGCATCCCCCGCTGCTCTACGCAGGTTACGTGGGATTAGCGATTCCCTTTGCCTTGGCAGTGGCCGCCTTGATGGAAGGCCGTGTGGACGCGACTTGGGCCCGTTGGTGCCGCACATGGACCAACATGGCTTGGGCCATGCTGACTTGCGGCATCGCTCTAGGCAGCTGGTGGGCTTATTACGAGCTTGGTTGGGGTGGCTGGTGGTTTTGGGATCCAGTGGAAAATGCCTCCTTCATGCCGTGGCTCGCTGCCACCGCCTTGGTGCATTCGTTATCGGTGACCGAGAATCGGGGCACATTCAAAAGCTGGACCTTGCTGCTTGCCATCACGGCATTTTCATTTTCGCTGCTAGGGGCTTTTATCGTGCGTTCGGGTGTGCTCACCTCGGTACATTCATTTGCCGTAGACCCTGAGCGGGGTATGTACATTTTGATTTTCCTCGCCTTAGTCGTAGGGGGCTCCCTCGCTCTTTACGCGGCGCGAGCTGGGCAGTCCCGGGCCAAGGTCGGCTACGGCCTGCTGAGTCGTGAGTTTTTCATGTTGATCAATAACGTCATCTTAGTGGTCTCCTTAGCCGTAGTACTTTGGGGCACGCTGGCACCGATTGGTTATGAGGCACTGACGGGCGCACGGATCTCCATTGGCACGCCGTTTTTTAACGCCTTTTTCGTTCCATTGGGTCTTCTTTTGTTAGGGGCTTTGGCCTTCCTGCCCGTACTCAATTGGAAGCGTACTCGGGTGGAAGTTTTGACTGGTGTTTATCAGGCCATGGGCATCTCAGGTGTGTTCGGAGTCAGCATTTGGTTCCTGCTGGACCCAGCGTCGATCGTGGTGGCCAGCGCGGTGGCACTGGCCGTATGGGTGGTGCTTACCCATGCAAAACAGCTGTATCTCCGTCTCAGGCGAGGTAGGCCGCCGGCGGCATTCTGGGGCATGACGATAGCGCATCTTGGCTTTGCCATGGGCACCTTGGGTATTGCGGTCACGGCGACCCAATCCATCGAATCCGATGTGCGAATGACGCCCCAAAGCAGCGTGGAGCTTGCGGGTCAGCAGGTGACCTTTACCGGTGTGATCGATGTATTGGGCCCAAATTATGGCGCGCAGCAAGGTATTTTTATTCTTACGGAAGCCGATGGCTCAAACGCTTACGAACTTCGCCCTGAAAAGCGCCAGTACTTTGCCGGCGGCAATGTGATGACCGAAGCGGGTATAGCGGCGGGCTTTTTTGCGGATACCTACATCTCGCTGGGAGAGCCTTTAGAGGGTGGCGCATGGGCGGTTCGTTTGCATTACAAACCCTTGGTCCGCTGGGTGTGGATCGGTGCTTTGTTGATGGCTTTAGGCGGTGTACTGGCAGTGTTTGACAAGCGCTATGCCCGCCAGCGTCGCAAAATTCCTGTTGCGGAGCCCGATGTGGTGGCCGCATGAGCCGAGTCAGCCTTTACATTCCGCTGGGCGTCTTTGCTGTGATTATGGGTCTTGGTTACATCGGTTTTGATTTGGGCGCCCGCGACGAGCTGCCCTCTGCGCTGATCAACAAACCGTTCCCCGAGTTCAGCGCGCGGTTACTGGAAGATCCAGATCGAGCCATTACCCGAGCCGATCTGTTGGGTCGCCCGGCCATGGTCAATGTGTGGGCGACTTGGTGTCCGACCTGTCTGAGCGAGCATGAAGAACTGATGCGTATCGCCCGAGACACTGACATCGTTATTGTGGGGGTGAACTACAAAGACCGCCCGGCAAAAGCCCTGCAATGGCTCGCACAGTACGGTAATCCTTACGATTGGGTCCTAGACGATCGTGACGGTCTGCTAGGCATCGAGATGGGCGTTTATGGCGCGCCAGAAACGTTTTTGCTTAACGCCGCCGGAGAGGTGGTCTACAAACGCGTCGGGGATGTAAACCCGCGCATTTGGCGAGACGAACTTGAGCCGCGATTTCGGCAGTTGGGGGTGACCCAGAGTGCGACGCCTGAGTCCCAGAACTCGCCATGATCCGATATCCCCTACGCAAATTGAGCGCTTGGCTGTTGCTGGCGTTACTGCCCGCAACCGTCGCACTGGGCGCCTCGCAAATCGACACCTTCCAATTTGCCGATGACGTTGAAAAGCGGCGGTACCGAGCCTTGATTGAGGAGTTTCGTTGCCCGAAGTGCCTGAATACGAATTTGGCGGGCAGCGATGCTCCCATTGCCCAAGATTTGCGCAAGACGGTCCATCGGTTGGTGGCAGTCGAAGGCATGAGCGACCAAGAAGTCAGGGACTACCTGCAAGCTCGCTACGGTGACTTTGTGTTGTACGACCCGCCCTTTAACACACGAACGTGGTACATCTGGCTGGTCCCCATTGGGCTGGGTCTGTTGGCGCTTTTCGTACTGTATCGACTGCAGCATTCGGCACGCGTTGAGCATTCTGGGCTTGATGACGAGCAACAAAAACGACTGCAGAGCATTGTGGCAGCGAAGACGGATACCGGAAATTGATGTTTGTTTTTTTCTTGCTGGCGGTGGCGGCACTGCTCTTTGTATTGGCGCCAGCGTTGTCGTCTTGGGGACAGGTTCGCGTGACCGCAGGTGCGCCAAAAGACGCAGCGCGAGACGAGGCCGCTGTACAAAGTCGCGCGTGGTACGACCAACGGATGCAGGAGCTGGCCGAAGAGGATATGGACGAGGCACAGCGCACTGAACTCTCCGATGAACTCGGGTCGGTTCTGCTCGCCGAGTACCCCAGTGTTGAGGCGCCGCTGGATGACCAGAACGTAAGCGCGCAGCGAATCGTGTCTTCTGGATTTCTCGCCAGACCGGCCAATCTATTGTTGATCACCGGTGCACTGCTGGTTGCACTCGCCGTGGGTGTGTATGGCCAGTTGGGAAGTTTCGGCGCGTCGAAAATTCAAGGGGCCCAAGAGGTACTGGCTTTGTCACCAGAAAATGACCTCGAGGCCCTGCAACGTTGGCAAACCTTGCTCACCGAGTGGCTGGTTGAAGAGCCAGCAGACGCCCAAAGCTGGTACCTGCTTGGCCATGCGCACCTCAAGCAGGGCGTGTTCAGTAGCGCAGAACGCGCTTTTGCTCAAGCCCACGAATACGCCAACAGCGACGTGTCGGTAAAATTTTACTGGCTACAGGCTCGGTATCTTGACCGTCAGGGCGTGCTGGACGATCGCAGCCGGCAGTTGGCCCAAGAAATTTTGACTGCAGATCCGAACAGCCCTCAAGTCCTTGAAATGCTTGCGGTTGCCGCGATCAGTGAGGGCAATGCGGCCGAGGCGATTACGCTTCTGAATCGAACCCTCAACTCCGAACAGCGTCCCGAGCGCGTGCGTGCCACCGTTGATGCCATTGGCGCCTTACGCTCGGCTTATACCCAGCAGGGCGGCGTGACTGGGATACAGGTAAACGTACGAGCACAGCAAGAGGTTGACCCTAGAGCTGTGATTTTTGTGGTTGCGCGCCCGATTGGTGGTGGCATGCCCTATGCTGTAGTTCGCAGACCCAGCTGGTTGTTGCCATTCTCGGTCAACCTTGATGACCTGGTGAGTATGAGTCCGGACCGTCCCTTGTCTGAAGCGGACGACTTTGAGGTCTTGGTGCGCCTCAGCGCCAGTGGTCTGGCTCAGGCAGAGGCGGGTGATTGGCGGTGGCAGTCGAAGCCCCTGAGCTTGATGGATGCTGAAACCGGGCAAACGGTGCTGGACGCGACGCTGGCCCCCCCTGGTTAGATCGCGGAAAAGTACGTCACACCTTCACAAAAATGTGACGTGACGCGGCGGGATGAATTAAGCTAGTCCGCTATTGCGAAGCGTGCGGCGAACCCCATGAGACTGAAACAAATCAAGCTTGCTGGCTTTAAGTCTTTTGTAGACGCCACCACGGTAACCTTGCCCGGAAATCGTTGCGCGGTCGTGGGTCCGAACGGTTGCGGCAAGTCCAATATCATCGATGCCGTGCGCTGGGTAATGGGTGAAAGTTCTGCGAAACAGCTTCGCGGCGAGAACCTGACAGACGTGATCTTCAACGGCTCCAATACCCGTAAGCCCAATAATGCGGCCAGCATTGAACTGATCTTTGACAACAGCGACGGACGTATTGGTGGTGAGTACGCGGCCTATGCCGACATTGCCATTCGCCGTGAAGTAAGCCGGGACGGCCAGTCGAACTATTTGCTGAACGGCAGTCGCTGCCGGCGGCGCGACATACAGGATATTTTCCTTGGCACCGGCTTTGGTCCGCGCAGCTATTCCATTATCGAGCAGGGCATGATTTCCCAGCTGGTCGAGGCCAAGCCTGAAGAGCTTCGGGTTTATTTGGAAGAAGCCGCGGGAATTTCGAAATACAAAGAACGGCGGCGCGAAACCCACAATCGGATCAAGCACACCCGGGAAAATTTAGAGCGCATCAACGACATTCGCGAAGAGCTGGGGCGCCAGCTGGATCGTTTGCAGCGACAGGCTCAAGCGGCGGAACGTTATCGAACGCTGAAGACCGAAGAATCTCTGCTCAATGCTCAGCTGTACGTGCTGCGCTATCAGGCACTGAAAGTGGGGCTGGGCCAGCGCGAGCAAAACATTCGCAACCTCGAAGTGGATTTGGAAAAGGCCATTGCCGAACAGCGGCGGGTAGAAGCCCAGATAGAGGGGCAGCGCAAAGGGTTTTCGGAGCAAACCGAAAGAGTCAACAGCGTGCAGGAACGCTTCTACAAGCTTGGTTCACAAATCACCCATACCGAAGAAAGCTTGCAGTTCAACAAGCGGCGTCTTGCCCAACTCAATGAAGAATTAGAGCGCGCTCGCAAACGAAGCGCTGAAGCCAATCAGCAGGTCACGAGCGACGATGAACAGATTCAACGGATGCAGGCAGAAGTGACTGAGCTTCAGCCTCAAGTGGAATCGCTGGCAGAAGCCGACCGATCGGTGCAGGACGCGTTGGCGGACGTGGAAAATCAAAATAAGGACTGGCAGCAACGCTGGGATGCGTTCAATCAGCAGTTTTCTGCCAATGAACAAGAAGCGCAGGTGCAGACCTCTCGAATCGAATACCTGCAGCAGCTCATCGCGCGGCTGGATAGCCGAGCTCGAGAATTGGCCCGACTGTCATCGGATCAGCCTAAGCAAGAAGGTCAGTTGGTCGAGCAAATGGCGCTTGAAATCGATGGTTTGGAAACTCAGAGCCGCTCTCTGGACGAGCTGATGGCTGATTGTCGTGAGGAACTTTCTGGTGTTCGGCAGGCGACGCAAGGGCTAGAGCAATCCTTGGAGACTGTTCGAGGTCAGGTGCAAGAGCTTCGTCAGCAAGCGGCGAATTTGCAGGCCATACAAGACGCCGCACTTGTTAGCAACGTACCCGAGGCAGAGAACTGGATAAACGACAACGATCTGTCCGACGCTCAACGACTGGGGCAGAACCTGTCGGTGGTGCCCGGTTGGGAAGGCGCAGTGGAATCGGTGCTGGGGCGCTTTATGCAGGCGTTGCAAGTCGACGATCTTACGGGGTTTGCTGGCACGCTCAGCCAGCTGGCGGAAGGAGATCTGGCCTTAGTGGAGTCGCGAGCTACGGATGCTGTTGATGCACGCAATGAAGCGCTCGCTCTGCCTACCGTGCGTTCCTTGCTGCGTGATCGTTCGCTGGCCGGTAGTTCGCTGCTCTATGGCGTATTTGCTGCGGAATCTGCTGACGTAGCTTTGAGCAAACGTCACCAGCTGGCGCCGGGTCAGAGCATCATCACTCGCGAGGGCTTTTGGGTAGGGCCGGATTGGATGCGTGCCTTGCACGACGCAGATCAAACGCAGGGCATCATAGAGCGCGGACGGGCGATTGAATCGTTAGCGCTGGAAATCGAGGAAGCCGAAGCACAGCTAGCGAAACGGGTGGATCAACGTCAGGCAGCACGCATTCAGATTGAAACGTTGGAAGCCAAGCGTGAAGAGCTACAGCGTCAGGCTAACGAGCTGAATCAAAGTTTGAGCGATCGACGCACAGACCATGGGGTGACCCGCGTAAAGCTGGAAGAGGCAGCGGCCCGGCAGGAGCAACTTCGCAAAGAGTCGGCAGAGGTGGCTGAACAGGTCACCCAGGAAAAGAGCCGGCTGGAGCAAACGCGCAGTGCCTTAACAATTGCCGAGACCGTACGTAGCGAACAGAGTGCGGTGAAGGCAGATCTGACCGAGCAACGCGAGCAGCTGGGTGAACATTTGCAGCTCAGCCGTGATGCCGCACGCGCCAGCAGAGATAAATTCCACGCGGTCAACGTGCGTTTGGAGTCTGTGCAGTCTCAGCTGACGGTAAGTCTGACGGCTCGGGAGCGGGTACGAAATCAACAAACCCAGCTAGCGGAACAGATGAAGGGCGTTCAGCAAGGGATTGAAGAAAGTGAGAGACCCATTCCCGAACTGGAAACCCAATTAAAGACACAGCTAGCGAGTCGCGTAGGCGTTGAACAGGAACTGACGCAAGCCCGCGGTAACCTAGAAACGTTGGAATCTGGTATTCGGACACTGGAGGCTCAGCGAAGCAGCGTTGCTGAAGGCGTGGCCAAGGTACGTGAAGGCTTGGAAGCCGAGCGCGTCCAGCGTCAAGGGATGGCGGTACAGGAGAGCAATCTGCTGGAACAGTTAGGTAGCACCGGTCATGAGCTAGAAGTGGTTCAGCAAGGTATGCCTGACGAGGCCACAGAGGCCGCATGGGTAGAAGAAATCGAGCGTATGTCTCGCCGCATTCAGCGTCTTGGTGCCATTAACTTGGCGGCAATTGAAGAGTTCGATACAGAGTCTGAGCGCAAGAACTATCTGGACGCGCAAGCGGCGGACCTTGAAGAAGCACTGGATACGCTGCTGGAGGTCATGCAGAAGATCGACAAGGAAACCCGCGTCCGTTTTAAGGAAACCTTTGACGCCGTGAACACAAAACTCGGTGAGTTGTTTCCGAAAGTATTTGGCGGTGGCAGCGCGACGCTGGAGCTGACTGGGGATGATATGCTCGATACGGGTGTGACGTTGATGGCGCGTCCTCCGGGCAAAAAGAATTCGTCCATTCACCTGCTCTCGGGCGGTGAAAAAGCGATGACCGCCGTGGCGCTGATTTTTGCGATTTTCCACCTCAATCCAAGCCCGGTGTGTTTGCTTGATGAGGTTGATGCACCCTTGGATGATATGAATGTGACGCGTTTTGCTGCGCTGATCCGCGAAATGTCCGAGTCGGTGCAGTTTTTGGTGATCACGCACAATAAGATCACCATGGAAATGGCGGATTATTTGATGGGCGTTACCATGCACGAAGCCGGCGTGTCGCGGTTGGTTTCGGTGGATGTCGACGCCGCAGCGGCACTGGCTATCGCTTGATGACCGTATTAGCTTAGGGACTACTTTTGCGGGGTATGTTTTGGATATCAAAGATCTGATCATTATCGCTGGCACCATTTTCTTCGTTCTGATCGTTGCCCATGGATTATGGGTGGCTCGTCGGAATCGCCAGAATGAAATCCGTATGGATATCAAAGTCTCAGATGCAAAAGACGATTCACCGGCTCTCCTGTCGCCGGAATTTCCGAACGGCGGTGCCCGGGTCATCAGTCAGGCACTGCAGGATGAGGCGGTCGAAACGGCATTTGATGCGGAATCCAGCGATGCGTCTGAGAAGCCCCCTGAGGTTTTGATAACCCCCGCCGATGATCGAAGACAGACTCGGGTTGAGAGCAGCTCGTTACCTCCCCGAACGGACGACTTGTTCGAGACCGACAATGCTCCGCTGGTTTCCGAGAATAGAGTCGCCGAGAACAAACGATCCGAGAAGAGCGTGCCCGAACCACAAACCAAGGGGTCTCGACAGAGCAGTGTATCGGCGCAAAGTACGACCAAAACAAAGGCAGCACCGGATGAGTCCCGACGTCAGAATCCTCAATTGGAAGAGCTGCTGATCTTGGGTGTCATGGCCAAGCCAGATGCACCCTTTGGCGGCGACGATCTGGTCGCTGCATTGCGCGGGCAGGGCTTAAAGTTCGGCGACATGAGTATTTTTCACCGGACCCAAGGCGATAACGGTGAGCGTTTATTCAGTGTCGCCAACGCGGTAGAGCCTGGCACCTTTGATCTTTCGGACTTGACCGCGCTGCAAACTCCGGGGCTCACGTTTTTCATGCAGCTACCGGTCCCCGGGGATGCTTTGGAAACGTTAGAGGATATGATTTTGTCTGCCCGTACTGTGGCGGCGGCACTGGGGGGGGACGTAAAAGATGACACGATGAGCGCCCTGACCGGGCAGACGGTCGAACACCTAAAACAGCGTATTGCTGACTTTGTGCGTAAGCAATTGACAGCCCCTAGCGACGGTTGATGAATCCAAACCAAGGGCCAAACCAAGAATCCGACCCCGAACTCAGCGCGGCAGTTCTTGAACGCGCCGCGCACTTGCGTGAGCAGCTGACGCACCACCTTTACCTCTACCATGTTCTGGATGCGCCAGAAATTGCAGATGCGGAATACGACCGGCTTTTCGATGAGCTGCTGGATCTTGAGAACACCTATCCAAGCCTGTATTCAGCTTCGTCTCCCACCCAGCGTGTTGGCGCGCCTGCACTTGAACAGTTTGAAAAAGTTCAGCACGCGCGTCCTATGCTGTCGCTGGATAAAGCAACCACGCGGGAAGAGTTGGAACAGTGGATGCAGCGTTGTCGCAATCGATTAGGTGATGCGGCGCTGACCTTTACCTGCGAGCCCAAAATAGACGGCGTTGCCGTCGCGCTGATCTACGAGAACGGTGAGCTGACCCTGGCCGCGACGCGAGGCGATGGCAACGAGGGCGAAAATATTTTCGCCAATGTGCGCACCATTGGTTCGATTCCGCTGACGCTCACAGGAGAAGCCAGTCGTGTTGCGCCCAAGTTAGAGGTGCGAGGCGAGATCTACATTCCGCTGGATCGCTTTGAGGCCTTCAACGCAGCTGCGATTGCCATGGGAGAAAAGCCTATGGTGAATCCACGTAACGGTGCTGCAGGCAGTTTGCGCCAGCTGGACAGCAAGGTAACGGCAGGTCGACCTTTGACCATGTTTTGTTACAGCTTGGGCGGCAGTGAAGGCCATTGGCAGCCACAGACTCAAGCTGAAGTGCTTAGCACCTTTGCTGAGTGGGGGCTGCGCACCAATCCGGCGCTAGAAGTTGTTGCCGATCTCGAGCAGTGTCTGAGTTATATAGACCGTCTAGAGCAGCGCAGAGACGATTTGGGTTACGAAATCGATGGCGTTGTTATCAAGGTTAATGACTTGGGTCAGCAGCAGCTCTTGGGTTCCGTAACCCGCAAACCCCGTTGGGCCATCGCCTATAAATTTGCGGCTCAGGAAGCGACATCGGTGGTGGAAAGCGTGGACTTTCAGGTGGGACGTACTGGTGCCATTACGCCGGTAGCGAGACTACAGCCTACATTTGTCGGTGGAGTCACGGTAACCAACGCAACCCTGCACAATATGGATGAGATTGCTCGGCTGGATCTGCATGTAGGTGACCGAGTGATGATTCGACGCGCGGGGGATGTGATTCCGCAAATCGCCACGGTGATAATAGGACAGCGTCCACAGAATGCTCAAGCCGTGGCCTTACCTGACGGTTGTCCGTCTTGCGGAAGCGTGATACATCGATTGGATGAAGAAGTGGTCGCGCGCTGCAGTGCGCCGCGGGACTTTTGCCCAGCCCAGCGCAAAGAAGGGTTAAAGCACTTTGTTTCACGCTTGGCATTTGACGTAGATGGCTTGGGCGACAAGCTGATCGATCAACTGGTTGATCAAGGCCTTGTGTCCAATTCCGCCGACCTGTTTTCGCTGTCTAAGGATCAGCTTGTCGCGCTTGAACGCATGGGACAGAAGTCAGCCGATAACTTGCTTGCGGCCTTGGCCGTCGCGAAGCAGACCACGCTGCCGCGCATGATCTACGCCTTGGGGATTCGTGAGGTCGGCGAGGCGACGGCGGCAGGGCTCGCCCGCCACTTTGGTGATATGGAATCTCTGCTAGCTGCAGATTTGGACGCGCTAGAACAGGTGCCGGATGTTGGGCCCGTTGTCGCACAATCTGTGCTGGAATTTTTTGCGCAGCCCGAACACCGGGAGGTGGTTTCAGCTTTGCAGCGGTTGGGCGTGAACTGGCCTACGATCGAAGTGATCGCGCCGGAATCGCTGGCCTTGGCCGGTCAGATCTGGGTATTGACCGGCACGCTGGAATCCATGCCCCGCGGCACGGCGAAACAGCACCTGATCGACCTTGGCGCAAAGGTAGCAGGCTCGGTATCGGCGAAAACCACAGTGGTCGTTGCAGGCCCTGGGGCCGGCAGCAAACTGGAGAAAGCCCAAAGCCTTGGGCTGCAAATTCTGTCAGAGAATGATCTGCTGGCGCTGTTAAACCAACATGAAAAGGAAGTGACGTAATGTGGAAGCTGTTGGCTCTCTCGCTGTTGGCGGTTGTGTTGAATGGCTGTGCTTCTGGGCCGCCAGCGGATCCCAATAATATTTGCCGGATTCTCGCCGACGAGCGAGGCTGGAAAAAAGATGCCCGCAAAGCCTATAAACGTTGGGGGCTGCCTCCCCACATCGGTTTTGCCTTTATCCACCGTGAGTCCACCTTCAACGCCAAGGCGAAGCCCGAACGAAAAAAGTTGCTGGGTGTTGTGCCCTTGGCGCGGCCTTCGTCGGCTTTTGGTTATGCTCAGGCAATTGATGAAACGTGGTCTGATTACAAAAAGAGCACCGGGCGACGTTTTGCCCAACGAGATGATATGGGCGACGCGCTTGATTTTATCGGCTGGTACAACGACACCAGCAATCGCCGTCTTGGGCTATCCAAGGGCGATGCCTACAGCCTGTATCTTGCCTATTACAGTGGTCACGGTGGTTATGCGCGAGGCACTTGGAAGAAGTCTTCTGCCATTAAAGGCTACGCGAAAAAAGCGTCGCGACAGGCCGCCATATACAAAAGACAGCTTAGAAAGTGTCGTATTTAAAGCTGAAAGAGCTTTTTCGGTGGCAGGGGGAGTTGGTCTGCTCGTGCGATAAGGTCTGTGAGCCAGCCGATGTAGGGCTTGGCTTGTTGCAGCAGCTTGGCCACGCTGGTGTCGTTTTCATCGCTGCGGAATGCACGTCGAAATACCGGTGCGTAGTACAAGGGTTTACCAAAGTAGACCGAGTGTTTGGTGAAGTGGTTTCTCAGCTCGTTGAACTCTTCTCGGCTGTCCACCATGTTCGGCAGCAACACAACAGGTGGGGGTGGCCCGTCTATGTTCGTCTTCTGCTTGCCGAACAGTTCCTGAAGTTCGCCGAGATATTTCAACGTCGCAAAGACGTCGGCATCGCCCACTGAGGTAGGGACAAAGATCAGGTCGCTGTGGCTTAAAAAAGTGCTTCGAGACGGTTCGTTACCCGCAGGACTATCGAAAATGATGTACTTCTGGCTGTTCCGGTAGGGAAAATCCGAGCCCATGTGATTGATCAAGTTGCCATTGTTAGGCGAGCCTGAGTTCAGAAAGAAGTCCTCGTTCTCCAGCACGCTGAAGCGGCTGTTTTCGAATCGTCGTAGGGAATCACTACTGGTCTTTTGGATATCCAAGTCGATCAACTCGACTCGGGAACTTGGGTGCAATGTCGCGATGCCCAAGCTTGCCATCAGCGCGAGGGTGCTCTTGCCAACACCGCCCTTGGAGTTAGCAAACACCACGGAACGAGGTTTGGCCAGCATTTGCTGACCTATTTGACTGACGTTTTCAGGATTCAATTTCAGCACTCGAGCGACAAAGGCGCCTACAGGCCTTTGTCTTCAACCACATCTACGTCCAGACTCTCGTTGGTTACAGCTGCCGTGAAGGCCTCCAAACGGTCGGAAACGACGGGTGGCTCAGCAAAGCTGCCTTCCCAGTCTGTGGAAATTTCGCCAACCAACTTGGCACCTTCCATACACTCAATGGAACCATACTTGATGTTCCCGCGAATTCGGCCAGAAGCGCATACCGTCAGTTTACCCGACAGTTGCAGACTGTCTTCGACGGTTCCTTCAACTTCTGCTGTCTCGCCAGAGATATCACCAACCACGCAGCCAGAAGGCCCAACGATCAAGTGCTTGACCGCTACCTTTCCGACAATCTTGCCGTCAATGCGTGCGGTGCCGTCAATCGCGAGAGATGCACCCTCAAGGTGAGTTGCTGGTCCAACATAAAATTCGTAGCCTGAGTCGTTCTGTGCCATGTCTAAATTCCTGCCTTGTAATAAAAGTTACTGTATTTTTTGATCCGCCGAGTCGCCAGCGTTCGCTATTTACTCTCGGCCACAGAGGGCTTGGGCTCCTCTGCCATCGTCACCAATTCACCGGTAATCACCGCTCCGGGGCTAACTGCTAACTTGTAAAATCGAATCACACCACTGACTTCCGCGGATGAGTCGATGGAAACACTGTTCGTACCGGTTACGTTGGCATCGACCCTGCCAGCGATTTCCACTCGTGGAGCGTTGATCTCACCGGTGAACGAACCACCCTCAAGGATCTTCACCACGCTTGTGTCTTCGCCATTGCAAAACACCGAACCATTAACCGTTCCTGCAATGACGAGCTCTTGGCGAAAGGTGATATCCCCGCTCAGCACTGTCCCTGCTGCAACAAGACTTGTTGCAGCGTTCTTGCCCTGTTTTGAGTTCATCACTCGTATCCAGATCGAGATTCATCCTATAAGTCGGTCAAGTCTACTATAAGTTGATAAAGAAATTTGCGAGTTTGGCGGACTGTGTTTTCGTCAGTAGCTGACACCCATGCCCGCTCTGGCATCATTATTGACGCCATAGCCAGGAATCGGATAACGCAATCCGTTGCTGGAGAGGGCCTCCAAGCCTCGAATTACCTTCGGTAAGAAGTGTGGGGGAATGGCCATCAAGAGCTCATCTTCCATGACACCGCCATAGCGCCGCTCGGCAAAACAAGGAATCGATAGGCTCGGTTCGCCGGTCGCCAAGGCCTTACCCCAGCTATCAGCGCAGGCAGATTCCCCTACGCAGCTAAACTCTAATTTTTTGTATCCGGTCCATTGCAGGCCATTAATAAAGATAATCATTTGGGCGGGCGTGGCGTAAATTAAGCAGATATCCGGCGGGTTGAGCCGCCCGCTCGCCAAGGGGCTTACCGCCATCGCCTCGTACTCACCGAAGGGGACGACGTCCATGGCCGCTTGGTGGGCTGCGGCGTCTTCGGCTGTCCCATACCAGACACCATTCATTCGGTTACCGGAAAGCCATTCGTCGTTGCGAGGATGCAGGCCGATGACCGTGCTGCATTGGGCGCCCACTAAGTCATTGGCGGTGATCCCAACGGTCCAGCCGTTGCGTGCAGCCTGACCGACAATTTGATCCGTCGTGTGAATGTCTTTGGGGCGCCGTATACGCGGCACCTGTTCCATTTCTTCGCGGCTACCAAACAGTTTCATGCCGATAGGAGTGGTCCTCAGCCGTAATAGCCGATTCAAGTCCTCGACGATTTTGGCTCCGTCGAAATCGAGTTCGCTTGCAATAATGTCCGTCATTCAATTGTCCCCTTCGATTTGCTCGTCGATCAAAGATCGAGCTTTTCACGATAAAAATGTGTGCACAGTTCAGCCAGCCGCGCAGGCTCGTCGTAGTGCACCATGTGTCCCGACTGTTCGAACCAGTGGTGCTCGCAGTCCTGGAACAGATCAATGCGCTGCTGCATCTCATTTTCGGCAAAGCGCCCGTCGAAATTTGCGTCGCCCATTTCTGCCCCCCAATACTCAAAGGACAAGCTGCCGCTCACGACGCAGGTCGGTGCCTGAATGTTGCGCCAAAATTTGGCGTCGTTGGCCCTGGATGCGCCAACGAAGACACTGTTGGCACGCGAGTCAAAGGCCCACGCCAGACCTTCATCGGTCTGCGTGAGTAAATGGGGTATGAGCTCTTGCGCTTGCTCTGCATTGAGTCTGGGGTTGTTGCGCAGCAGTCTCTCTAAGGCGTCTGCTTGGTTTTTGATTGGTCGTGAACGTCGTTCCTGGTGGCGCAGGCGATTCATGATCATGAATTGTAGAACCTGCATTTCCGCTGCTTCGTCGCTCTCATGAGCGCGATGAGGTGGGCCTAGGCCTTCGACAATGGTGATTGCCTCAACAGACTCGGGAAAAATCGCCGCATACTTGCTGACGATATGGCCCCCCAAGCTGTGGCCGAATAAAGCGATGCGCTGGCCTGCTAGCGCAATCGCCACTTCCTTGAGGTCGAGGACGAAGTCGTACACACCATAGGCATCGCTGTGATCACTGCGCCCGTGACCACGCAATTCGGGCAGCAGCACATGAAAGTGCTCGCTCAGTTGCCGGGCAATGGGCAGCAGCGCGAAGGCGCTATCACGCAAACCGTGCTGCATTATCACAGTGGCGCGGGAGCGATGGTGGGGAGCAAGCTCCAACACGTTGAGGCCAATGCCATTACTGACGACTCGGTATACCCGATGTCCACCTGACGCTCCCGAGTGG
>Ga0213863_10000420_pt1 | contig 32542 bp, 27 predicted proteins | sample PICome_8_FD_160128 | JGI IMG/M metagenome (GOLD analysis project Ga0213863, IMG submission 160128) | Coastal seawater microbial communities near Pivers Island, North Carolina, United States - PICO497 | ecosystem: Environmental > Aquatic > Marine > Coastal | place: USA: North Carolina... | reverse complement strand
AGACAGACCGATACGGTAATCTGGGTCTCCAGCGTGTCACGAGAAACCGTTGCTTCACGCCGTGCTGTTTGAGCGTTGTCCATTTGTTTTTCCTAAACTTGGGTCGGCTTCAGTACCGAGACGCTACACTAGGCGCCGAATTGTATAGTAAAGCATCGATTAGCTCATCTTATGACCCAGATCCCAACATTCTCAGACCGACTTCTTGACTGGTTCGACGAACACGGTCGAAAAACATTGCCGTGGCAAGAAGGAAAGACGCCCTATCGCGTCTGGGTCTCTGAAATTATGTTGCAACAGACACAGGTCTCAACAGTCATTCCGTATTACACCCGGTTTATGACGGAATTTCCGACCGTGTCCGATTTGGCCAAAGCACCCCTCGATCAGGTTCTGAGCCTTTGGACGGGCCTTGGCTACTACGCCAGAGCCCGAAACATGCACAAGGCGGCGCAAATGGTCATGGACACCTATTCCGGTAAGTTTCCAAGCGCACTTGAGGCGCTTGAAGCGCTGCCCGGCATCGGTCGCTCGACAGCCGGTGCCATCGTGACACTGGGGCACGAGGGCTGGGCACCCATTCTCGATGGCAACGTTAAGCGCGTGCTTGCCCGATATCATGCGATTGAGGGGTGGCCGGGGAAATCTGATGTCGTCACTCAGCTGTGGGCGGTTTCCGAAGACCACACGCCCAAAGAGCGAACCGCCGACTACACACAAGGCATTATGGATTTAGGCGCAACCCTATGCACCCAAAAGAATCCGCGGTGCGTAGACTGCCCTATGAATATTGACTGCCAAGCGCACATTCAAGACCGAGTCTCTGACTTCCCTGGGAAAAAACCAAAGAAAGCGATGCCGCAGAGGTCGACCCTGTTTGTTCAGTGTGTCGACGCACACGGCCTGATTTTACTCGAGAAGCGCGCGCCTGCAGGTATATGGGGCGGGCTTTGGTCTTTTCCAGAGCTGTCTGAAGACGAATCGCTCGCCCAATGGCTCGCGACTCACGGCTTAACCTTGCGTGATGACGCACAGACGCAACCACGCCACAGTCACACCTTCAGCCACTTTAAGCTCGAGATCACTCCCATCCGATGCCCCGTTGATGTCACAAACTCAAGAATCGCTGACGGTCAACAGTGCGGCTGGTTTACACTACGCAACGCGTTGAGCCTAGGGCTTCCCGCGCCCGTACTCAAAATGCTCAACTCACTGATTGATTAAAGAACAGAAGAGAGTCCCATGCGAACAGTTCATTGCAGACGCTACCAAACAGACCTTGAGGGCCTGGACAGACCCCCGTTACCCGGCGCAAAAGGCCAGGCCATTTTCGACTCTGTTTCTAAGCGGGCCTGGGCCGACTGGCAGGCACTTCAAACCATGCTGATCAATGAGAAGCACCTCAACATGATGGATCCGGATGCGCGCCAGTACTTGTCGGAGCAAATGGAATTATTTTTCAGTGGTGCTGAGCACGATCATGCCGAAGGCTACGTACCCCCCTCTCAGGCTGATTGAAGCCGTAAGCTCAAGAGATTTATCTAGATGCGAAAAATATTGCCCTGGCTTGTCACGTTGATCAGCTGCTTCTTGGTTACTGGCGCTCTCGCTACTGTGAAATATCAGCAAATCAGTGCTGCAATCGCATTCGGCGCCTCCTTCCCGGAACCTTTTGAGATTGTAGAAGCGCAGCGTGTCAACGAAAGGGTGCACACCCCAGTAAGACGGCTTGGTGGGACGGTAAGACGCCCCGAATTTGTGGATATTAGTGCTGAAGTTAGTGGCCGCATTATTGGATTAGCCTATGCGCCTGGGGCCATCGTGGCCAAGGGCGAGCCGCTCATCGCACTTTTTTCAGCCGACATCATTGCGCAACAGGAAGCTCTCGCTGCAGAGCGCGACCTAGTGATGACACAGTTGGGTCGCAGTCGTGCGCTTAAGGAACAGTCGCTCATTGCTCAAGGCGACATTGATGTGCAAGAGGCGCGTCTGAGTGCACTCACTGCACAAATTAGAGCGCTCGACGCACAACTGACCCGAATGACGATCCGTGCGCCGTTCTCAGGTCGCATGGGTATTTACACCCATGTCGTTGGGGACATGCTCGACGCCGGCGAGACTGTGACGACCTTCACCGGACTGGGCGACAACCGTTGGATTGACTTTAAAGTGCCTCAGGGCCTGGCAGACATTCGCGTCGGTGATACCGCTCGCCTCTTTGACCTCGACGGTGGCTTTTTGGGGACGGCAAACGTCATTGTGGTCTCAGATTCGATCGATGCTGCCACGCGAACATTTGACGTTCGTGCCCAAGCCCAAGGACTCACGCTCAAGCACGGTGAATTGGTTCAGGTAGAACTGGCCAGTGGTGAATCAATGCGTGTCTTCACCTTGCCACCGACGAGTATTCGTTGGGATACCGAAGGGACCTACATCTATCAGCTTGTTAATGCTGAAGCAGGCGCGCAACGTCCCTTTAGAGCCCAGCAGCAACGCATCAGGCTCGTCGATGAGACGTCTACCCAGGCGCTGTTTACCGCAGAGCTCGATGACCGCGCGCTGTTCGCCACCACAGGGTCATTCAAATTAGGCGAAGGCGTGCTGGCACAGCTGTATAGCGGAGCAAAATAGACATGTCGAGTCATCAAGATCGCCCCCGCTGGAACGATATTTTTGTAAAGCGCCCCGTTATTGCGATCGTGGTATCGCTCCTACTGCTTCTTGCGGGTCTGCGTTCCGCGATCGATATCCCGGTGCTTCAATTTCCGGTCATTAAGAGCTCGTCCATCCAAATCATGACGCCTTACCCAGGAGCAACCGCCGAATCGGTGCAAGGGTTTGTGACCGAACCGATCGAACGAGTGGCAAACGCAATACCGGGCGTCGATTACGTCGAATCAACAACCACCTCGGGCGAGAGCATCGTCACGGCCTGGATGAAACTCAATGAAAACAGTACCGACGCACTCGCGGAACTGTCCTCAGGACTCAGCCAAATTCGACTTGAGCTTCCCGACGGAGCCGAAGACCCCTTCATAGAGGTCAGTCGTGCCGACAGCCCTTACGCCAGCTTTTACCTCGCAGTGAGGGTCCCCGAAACACGGCCATTGGGCGAGGTTACCGATATTGTTCAGCGCGATATCGTTCCACAGCTGACGTCGGTCCCCAACGTGCAACGTGTGGAGAACAGTGGGGTTCGGCCGGCCATGCGTATTTGGCTGAACGCCTGGAAAATGGCGGCGCTCAATGTCACCGCGCACGAGGTCCGTGACACACTTCAAAGTAATAATGTCATTAGTGCCTTGGGCGCCAGTGAAAGTGCGACTCAACGCATTACGCTAAAAACCGACGCCACGGCACGGACGGCTGAAGACTTCCAATCCATGATCATTCGATCAGAGAACGGGGCGGAAATTAGGCTCGGTGACGTCGCCCGGATTGAGCTCGGCATTGAAGAGATGCAAATGCGCAGCCGTTACGATCAAGACATTGTTGTCTTTCTGCCCATTTACGCAGCACCGGGCGCCAGCGAGATTGCTGTTGCAGATGCGCTTTACGACCGAATCGAGGAGATCAATAAAATTCTCCCCGACGACCTAGAACTCTTTATGGCGTTCGACATCTCGAACTACATGAGGGACTCATTGCGCGAAATTGTTATCACGCTGGGCGAGACCATTTTACTCGTCGGCTTCGTCGTAGTGGCGCTTATGGGCTCCTTCAGGACAGCCTTAGTGCCGCTCATGACAATTCCTATTTCTTTGTTGGGCGCAGTGGCCGCCATGTCCGTTATTGGCTTCTCGTTCAACCTGCTGACCGTGTTGGCCATTGTGTTATCGGTTGGACTGGTGGTTGATGACGCCATAGTGGTGGTTGAGAACGTGGCGCGTAATTTACGCTCAGGCATGTCGCGATACGACGCGGCACTCACCAGCTCACGTCGCCTTTTAGGGCCGATTACGGCAATGACCGCAACGCTTGCTGTTGTTTATGCGCCCATCGGCTTTCTCTCCGGCTTGTCAGGCGTCTTATTCCGAGAATTTGCCTTCGCCTTAGGCGTCGCGGTTTTGATTTCAGGCTTTGTGGCATTAACACTCTCACCGATTTTGAGTGCCTGGGTGTGTCCAGACCAAGGGCACGAGTCAGCCACCACACGATGGGTGAATCGCCGTTTTGACCGAACAGCTGACATCTACGCGCGCGTGGTCGACTTCTCGCTGAAGTGGCGTTATCAACTCATCACCGCAAGTGTCTTTTTCTCCCTGCTGTCGGCACCGCTGTATCTGTTTTCACTCAAAGAGCTGTCTCCAGTCGAAGATCAAAGCAGTCTCGGGCTGGTGTTCGAGTCGGCGCCCGAGGCGTCACTGGCAGAGACCTTGCAGGGTTTTTATCAAGTCGTGTCTACGCTCGACGACAAACCAGAGCCCTCGTACATGTGGCAAATTGTGACGCCCACCGGCGGCTTTGGTGGTCAAGAATTTGTGCCGCCAGGAGACCGCGATCGACCCGTCAAAGACATGGTGTTTGAGATCTACCAAAGCATAAAAGACTCAGCCATTGTCTCGGCTATTCCCTTTGAGGAGGCGTCGCTGCCATCAGCCGGTCGCTTCGACGTGGAGGTCGTTATTACCTCTTCGGACAGCAGCGAGAATATGCTGAAAGTGGCGCGCAGTATTGTCGACGAAGCGCAGTCGTCGGGTAACTTCTTATTTGTCGAAACCGATATAAAAATTGACCGCGTCGAAGCCCAGTTTGAAATCGACAAGGAGCGTCTCGCAGATTTAGGCATGAGTCTTGGCGACCTATCCGCCCAAATGGGGCTGATGGTTTCGCCGGCCTATATTACCCGCTTTGACGAGCGTGGCCGGGCCTATCGCGTCATTCCCATGTTGGAAGACGAGCAACGCGACTCACCCAGCGCGCTGTTGGATATTCCGATCAAAATCCCAAATGGCGAGCTGGTCCCTTTTGGCTCGCTCGTCACCCTGACGCGCACAACAGAACCGCGTGCCCTGACTCGTTTTCAGCAGAAAGACGGCTTTAAGATTTACGGCGCCATTTTGCCGGGCACCACCAAAGACCAAGGGCTGAGCATGATCGAGAGCATTGCTGAGCGAACCTTGCCCGACGGTTATGTACTGGATTACCTCGGCGAGTCTCGCGAACTTCGCAGCGAAGGAAATACCATGACGGGCGTGTTGGGCATTGCAACAGTGCTCGTCTTCTTAGTCTTGGCTATACAATTTAACAGCTTCAGAGACCCGCTCATTATTTTGCTGGGATCCATTCCGTTGGCGCTATTCGCTGCGTTAACCATTACCTTTTTAAACTTCAGCACCATCAATATTTTTTCTCAGGTGGGGCTGATCACGCTCGTAGGACTGGTGACTAAGAACGCGATATTGATCGTCGATTTTGCGAATCACGAGCGCATGGCGGGCGTTGAAAAACTTGATGCGATTCGTAATGGCGCCATCGCGCGACTGCGCCCTGTGTTAATGACAACCGGCGCGACAGTCTTAGGGCACTTTCCATTGGTGCTTGTGACTGGTGCCGGTGCTGAAGCACGCAACAGTATTGGTGCTGTTTTGGTGTTTGGCATGCTGATCGGCACGCTGTTTACCTTGGTGATCCTGCCCGCGATCTATGCTGTTTTAGCGTCAAATCGCGATATGACGAAGGACATTGCCACCGATTCGGCGTCTGCAGAGGATAATCAAACGGCTTTGGCGTAGTTTACTTGACGACTCAAGTTCGCGACGGTTTAATACGCGGCCTCTCCGAAGTAACCACTTCAGATTTGCCCAGATAGCTCAGTTGGTAGAGCAGGGGATTGAAAATCCCCGTGTCGGCGGTTCGATTCCGTCTCTGGGCACCACTTTTTTCCTGCAGCCTGCATAAGCGCTCATGCCGCGGTGTTAACTGCTTAGCTTCGGTCAGGAAATTTTGTCAGAAGCGATACAAAAGCCACGGTGATTACGCGACCTCAGCGAGCGTGATACGCCACACCGGTGTTTATTGCACATTCGATGCGATCCGGCTTTAAAGCACTCTTTTTCGAGCCGATGGTTGGCCGCGACCGGCGTATTAACAGATCTATCTCACAAGCCTTTTTTGACTGCGTTAACCGACCTGCACAGGTTGTCGTCTCGCTTGGCGCGTTAGTAATGAGGTCGTAACCTAAGTTGATCGTGGTCAAAGCGGTCTGTGTGAAAGGTTGTATTACTGGCGTTAAACTTGCCCAACCTGGTCAAAAAAAGCACCGGAGGTCCCAATGGAACTGTCGTATTTCGAACTCTTACAGATGGTCGATGTGTCAATTAGTCGACTCGAATCGGTGTTTCAGTTCTGGCTCAGCGCCACGTTTGCGGCGATTGTCGCCAGTCACTTGGCCGGGGATAAACTGACTAAAATTTATGCAGGGATGCTGAGTAGCCTCTACCTCGTCTTCACGTTCTCCGTCATCGTGAGGATGATAGCGTGGCGCGATACGCTCCAAAATTACTTCGCGGCGCTGTCGGCAATCCGAGGTGAGCAAGGTGTCGCAGGCATGATGAGCCTCGTCAACAACAGCATCTGGGCCACGGTTTTATTGGGAACCATCGCAACCGTGGTATTCATTTGGCATTCCTACCTGACGAGCAAGCGAGACTTAGCGTCTGGCTCCAGTGAGGAGCCCCTTGAGTCCCAATCAGAGTCAACTGTGTAATCGCTCAGTTTGAGGAAGTTCTTGAAAAACCCACGCTAATAACGCGCGTCAAAGGCACAGCGGCAAAAGTGGTTTCTCTATGAAAGAGAGCCGCGCGTCGATACGCGTCAAAAACGCTTTTTCAGCTAATACCTAACGCAGCCAACATCGCGGTTCCGCCCATCAGGTACAGACCCGGCAACGTGAGTAGTTGCCGGTGAGCCCCCAGCCCCAACGCGAGGAACATTACGGCGCCTGCTGCATTGGTTAAAATAATGGGATACGCCATGAGTTTCATGGCGGGGTTGTAAGCGACACAGGCGAGTGTCCCCGCACCGACCAAAAGCATGATCGTAAACATGTGCCAACTCACCAAGCTTAAGGTCTTGGCTAACGGTTCGAGGTTGCTGGCGTTTATATTGCCCATATACAAGCGGTGACCGGCAACGCCGTGAAACAATGCACCCACCAGCGACAGTAACGCGGCACCCATTAATAACCCAAATTCCATACAACCTCCCCACTTGTTTTTATTACTTATTAATAGACAGTCACTTGCATGATTAAAGTAACTAATCTACTAATGCAAGCCCCTGCCGAGTGGTTTTAATTTTATGGACGACCGAACCCAGTACTTGCTGACCGCACGCCCGCTCTCGCTGTTGGCGAAACTGTCTGCACCCAACAGCATTGCCTTCTTCATTCAGGCGAGTGTCAGCATGACCGAGGTCTGGTTCGTGGGTCAGCTGGGCAGCCGTTCTCTGGCGGCTATGGCGTTGGTATTCCCGCTGTTAATGCTGACCCAGACTCTGTCGGCCGGCGCCATGGGCGGGGCCGTGGCCTCAGCCATTGCACGTGCGCTAGGGGCTGGTGATCGGCAACGTGCGGAGCAACTGATCTGGCACGCCTTGGCGCTGGCTGTCATCGGTGCGCTCCTACTCTTTACGTTGTTCTGGGCTTTTGGAGAGCCTTTTTTGCGCTTCTTAGGCGGCAGCAGTGACACGCTCACTGAGGCACTGCGTTACTGCCTGGTGTTATTTTCAGGTGGCGTATTTTTGTGGTTCATGGGCGTGGTCAGTGCGATATACCGCGGCATGGGCGACATGAAGTTCCCAGCCCTGGTCATGGCCGCCAGTGCCCTCGTTCAGGTGCCGCTGTCAGCGGCCCTGGTATTGGGTGCCTTTGGTGCTCCGCAACTCGGCATTGTGGGTGCCGCAGTATCGGCCCTCGTCACGGCCTTTCTCCTCAGCGGCATCATGATTTTGAGGCTCATCATGGGCAGTACGGCCATCAAAATTCGACGCAGCCGCTTTGGCTTTGAGCCCCAACACTTCAGAGAGATCCTCAAAGTTGCGCTGCCTGCGTCTCTGTCGCCCATACTCACAGTAACCAGCATCCTTTGCCTGACGGCTATCGTTGGGCGTTTTGGTGAGGAGGCTTTGGCGGGGTACGGCATAGGCTCGCGTATTGAGTTCCTTCTAATCCCCTTAGTCTTTGGTATTGGTGCGTCCATGACCTCGTTAGTGGGCATGAGCGTGGGTGCGGGTAACCTTAAGAGAGCAGAACGCATCGGCTGGGTCGGGGGCATGGGTTCCGCACTCCTTGCCGGAATGATTGGCATCAGCTTGGCCCTGTTCCCCGATTTTTGGATCCCCTTGTTTAGTCAAGATCCAGCTGTTCAGGCAGCAGCCAAACAATACATACAAATCGTCGGGCCTTGCTTTGCTTTTCAGGGCTTAGGCCTGTCTTTGTATTTCGCCTCTCAAGGCGCTGGAGCAATGTTCTGGCCTGTTGTATCGCTGGTACTCAGACTCATTGTCGCGGTCGGCGGTGCCGTGCTACTGATGAAAACGACCGATTGGGGCTTGGCGGGTGTGTTTTATGCGGCAGCATTCGGTATGGCGCTCTACGGCATTATCATGGTGACCGCGCTGAAGTTGGGGGCTTTTCGACGAGGCCAGAGCGCGCCATGACGTCTGAATCTGAGAAGCCCATTATCGAGCACCGATCACCCTGCCCAATTTCGCGGTCATTAGACCTTTTAGGAGACCGATGGACCTTGCTGATTATGCGAGACGCCTTGTTCCTAAACGGTCGCACCTTCGCCGACTTTTGTGCGAGCCGGGAGCGTATTCCTACCAATCTCTTAAGCGACCGACTGCGCAAATTAGTCGGGCTCGGGCTCTTGGCCAAGGTGCCCTATCAAACCCGGCCCACCCGCTATGAGTATGTGCCCACAGAGCTCGGCATGGCCTTAAAGCCCGTTCTACGCGCGCTGAAATCGTTTGGTGAAGAGCACCTTGATGACCATCAAACCGATGAATGAATGAAACTTATCCTGTATCGAAGCGATGCCGCATTGGTCAGACGACTCAGTTTGAGTTGCTAAAGCGCTCCGTCTTGAGAGATTCATGCCGAAGTGCCTCAGGCAGCTCAACTAGCCGTTCATCGTGGCCTGCCAACAAACCGAAAAGCTCATCAAATCGCTCCGAGCCCGCACTGCGCCGCGCTGTCCATTCAACGTGTTGGTCTTGGCTCGATGTTGCGTCCAAGCGAATTCCCCACAAGCCCTTGATCTCGTTGGGCAGTACGGAATACCGCATGTCGACCACGAACTGAGGATCGCCCTCGTCAACGGCGAGATAGTCGTTCGAGAACCAACGGAAGCGCTCTAAATCTAACGCGTGCTGTGACGTAGGCTCCAACCAAGGAAAATGGGTCTGAACATCTAGCCGAGCGACACTATTACCCTTGAGTAGCTGAACATCGGCCATTAGCCTCACGGCGTCCACGTAGTAACGTTCATTGTGCTCGTAAATGATTTTCCAGAGCAGGATATTGCCAAAGCTGGGCTTGGATGAAACCACCACAGCGTTATGCCCTCGACTCGCTGCGAGCGCTTCACCTGCCGTCGTGGCACGATCCTGCTGCACCACGCCGAGTGAGAGATACAGCAAGCCCCACAACAGGCCCAAACGCGCAGTGAGCGCCGACTGATTTACCCCGGCCAGCACCACCGCAGCCAGCAAAGGCAGCGTGAATAACGGATCAACGACCGAGATGTTACTCCACGCAATACGCGCATCAGAGAATGGCCAAAGTAACATCGTGCCGTAGGTCGTGCAGGCGTCGAGAAGACCGTGAGTGGCGTAGCCCACGAGCGCGACCAGCCAAACCTGCCGGTAGCTCATATGACGACGGACGAACGGCCAGAAGACTAACGCACACAGCGCCGCACCCAACGGAATAAAGATGAGCGAATGCGTGAACTGCCGGTGGTACTCCAGTGCCAGCAGGGGGTCCGTCGCGGATCGAATCAGCACATCAAGATCAGGTGCCATTCCGGCAAGCGCACCGATGGTACCGATCCTGATTAGACTGGCTTTGTTGCGCACCGATTGAGACGCAACTGAGCCCAGCACCGCCTGACTTAAGGGATCCATATCGACTCCAAAGCTGCCAACGTGTCGTGAACTTCAAGGATTAATCAACGAGGTCCCAGAGACTACCTCAAGACGGCGCCGCATTGACACAGGAAGACCTATGGGGATGCTTTTTGCAGGGGCGCCTGAACTGTCGTTACACTGAGCGGGCATACAATAATCAGTGGGTGCTCAATAGAGACGCCTAACAATAACAAGAGAGGCGAGGAACATGACCTACGCAGGCGACAGAGCCATCTACGATGCAGACGGGCACATCATGGAGTTGCCCACGCACTTACGCGATTTCGCTGACGCGGATATTCGCGATCAAATTCCACTGACCAGTTACTCGGCCTCCAGCGTCACCGAAGAAGAAGTCGCGGTGCTGGTCGGTCAGGGCGGCAAACATTCGGACGAACACCTCAATCACCTGCGCTCCTTGGGCGATGGGCTGATCGCACAGTCAAAAGAAATTCAGGCACTCGGTGCATTTGACGGGCGGCATCGCTCGCAAGCGCTGGATATGCTGGGCTTCAAAAAACAAATCATCTTCTCAACACTTTCCGCCAGAGCGCCATTTTCGACAAAGCTCAGCACCCGCGTTAAGTACGGTGCGGTTCGCGCACACACGCGCGCCATGACCGCTTTTTGCGGTGATGATGAGCGCCTCATGGGAATGGCCTGTATTTCGTTGGACGATCCAGACCTTGCCGTGCGGGAGCTTGAGTTTGCTTTGCAGTCAGGAATGGGGGGTATTTGGGTGCCGCACCGCATCTGCGGCGACAAATCGCCCGGACACCCCGATTTTGACGCGTTTTGGGCAAGGCTGGCAGAGAGTGGTGTGCCCTTTTTAATACATATTGGCGGTAGCGACTATCACATTGACCCAGCCTGGTTTAACAACGGAAAGCCGTTACCCAAAGACGCGTTTGACGGGGGTGAAAACGTCAGGGCCTTGGACTATTCAGTGCTCCACCATGCGGCCGAGCGATTCATCAGTGCCATGGTGCTCAGTGGAGTCTTTGAGCGCCACCGAAAGCTCAAAGGTGCGGCTGTTGAACTCGGCGCGTCGTGGGTACCCTCTTTTTTGAAAATATTGGATAACACCGTTCACGCGTTTAGCCGTGTCCAGCCTGAACTTGCCTCCATGTCGCGCAAGCCATCGGAGCAAATCACAGAGCAAATGGGGTTCACCGCCTTCCCTTTTGAGGATGTCGGCACGTTAATAGCGCACTCAAACTCCGAGCTGTACATGTTCGCAAGCGACTACCCGCATATTGAGGGCGGTAAAGACCCACTCGGTTCGTTCGATGCGTTTTTAGCGAATCACACTGCGTGCACGCTCGATAATTTTTACGTGAATAACTTCAGACGCGTCTTTGGTGTGTAACGCTTGCGCTGAGTCGCTCATGCGCATCTGCTCGAACACGAGAAACCCATTTGTCATGGGCTGACAGGCAACGTTTTATCCGCTTGCGCTCACTTGGCGTTACGGGCCAGTCACAGCGACCTTCGCCGTCACTGGGCGTAATCCGATCCCTCCGCATTCAAGATGGCTTTAAGCTCAAGAAAGTGCCGTTCGTCTTGCTCAGGGTAGACCTCGAGCTGTTGCGCGGTTTGCTCTGCAACTTCGTCAGACAGCACACGCAGCGGCTGCCCGGTCTGCAACGCTTGGACATAAGTACTTGCAGCGCGTTCGAAGTAGTAGAGGCGATTAAAGGTCTCGGCCACCGTTGTACCAATGACCAAGACGCCGTGGTTGCCCATGATCATGACCTTCTTTTTGGGGTCGGTCAGGAGCGCGGCACACCGATTGCCTTCATCCTCTAAAGCGAGGCCACCGTAATGCTCATCAATGACGTAGCGGTTGAAGAACATGGCGGAGTTCTGATCGACAGGCAGTAGGCGACTGTCCGAGAGTGAGGCCAGTACAGTGGCGTAATTAGAGTGCGCATGCATGACGCAGCGGGCGTGTGGACAGTGTCTGTGAATGCCACCATGCAATCCCCACGCCGTTATATCGGGGGCGTCGGGTCCACTGAGTGCATTGGGGTCATTGGCATCAACTTCGATAATGTCGCTGGCTTTAATCCGTGAAAAATGGCGCTGGTTGGGGTTCATTAAGAACCGTGTGCCGTCCGCATTGAGCGCTAGCGAGAAGTGATTCGCCACCCCCTCGTGAAAGTTAAGCCGTGCCGCCCACCGAAACGCGGCGGCAAGCGCCATCTTCTCTTGATCTAGATCCAGCATCATTGGCTCGCTCGTTTTTGCGTTTTGCTCGACGCAAGACGATAGCACCCTATGCGGGAGTATCGTCAATGCACGGGCCGTCATAAAATAGGTAGATAGTGAATCTCTGGCAGCGCCCAAGAACCACAAGCGGCTCAAAGTCATCCAAAGCGACTTTAAGCGCATAAAACCTTTAGATAACCGCTGCCTTACTGGACTCGTTCAATGAAAGCACTCGTAAAAAAATACGCCGAAGAAGGTTTGTGGCTTGAAGATGTCCCTATCCCTGAAATTGCGGGGAACGAGGTACTCATCAAAATCCATAAAACCGCAATATGCGGCACTGATGTGCATATCTATAACTGGGACCAATGGGCCCAAAAAACGATTCCGATCCCAATGGTCAGCGGCCACGAATACGCCGGAGAAATTGTTGACATCGGTGCGAATGTCACGGGCCTTGCCATTGGCGACATCGTCTCAGGCGAGGGTCACATTGTCTGTGGACGTTGCCGTAACTGCTTGGCAGGACGACTGCATCTCTGCCCCAATACACAAGGCGTGGGGGTCAATCGAGAGGGTGCGTTTGCAGAATATTTGGCAATACCCGCAACCAATGTATTTAAGCCCAACGTTTATATTCCAACCGATTTGCTCGCCGTTTTTGACCCCTACGGTAATGCCGTTCACACCGCTTTGTCGTTTAATATGGTCGGCGAAGACGTCATTATTACTGGCGCGGGCCCTATTGGTATTATGGCCGCGATGGTCGCCGGGCACTGCGGAGCCCGCAACGTCATACTCACCGACGTCAACGAATACCGGCTGGATCTTGCGAAACGGATCGTGCCCAAGGTACAGCCCATCAACGTGGCTAAACAACAGATCACGCGTGAGTTTATGGCCAGTCTTGGAATTCTTGAGGGCTTCGATGTCTGCCTGGAGATGTCCGGATCGCCGGTCGCGTTTAGAGACGTGCTCAATAAAATGATTAACGGCGGCAGTATCGCCATGCTGGGACTGATGCCCGACGATACCGGAATCGCCTGGACCGACGTTGTCTTTAAAGGCCTTAATATTAAAGGCATCTATGGCCGCGAAATGTATGAGACCTGGTACAAAATGGTCATGATGATTCAGTCCGGTCTGCCCGTAGAGCGCATCATTACGCACCGACTTCACTACACCGAATTTCAAGAGGGCTTTGACATTATGCGCTCGGGACAATCGGGTAAAATCATCCTAGACTGGAAGGACTGACATGAGCTATCACGCGACCAAAGCAAGCTTTGCCGATGAAATCGTAGGCATAAAAGAGGCCGGCCTTTGGAAAACAGAACGCGTCATTACGTCTGATCAGAAAAGCGACATTACCCTCGCTGACGGCTCAAACGTCATTAACATGTGTGCGAACAACTATCTGGGTCTGGCCAACCACCCAGCGGTCAAGAAGGCGGCAAGCGACAGCCTCGATACCTGGGGTTTTGGGCTCGCATCCGTTCGCTTTATTTGTGGCACGCAAGGCATTCATAAAACCCTCGAGAACCGCGTATCAGGATTTCTGGGGATGGAAGACACCATCCTCTACGCCGCTTGTTTCGATGCAAACACAGGCCTTTTCGAAACTATTTTAGGCCCAGAAGATGCCGTGATCTCCGATGAGCTCAACCACGCATCGATCATCGACGGTGTGCGACTCTGCAAGGCCGCGCGTTACCGCTACCGCAACAACGACATGGCCGATCTGGAAGCTCAATTAATCGCGGCGAAGGAACGCGGTGCGCGACGAATTCTAATCACCACAGACGGTGTTTTCTCCATGGACGGCACCATTGCGCAACTCGACAAGATTTGTGATCTGGCGGACCAATACGATGCCATGGTTCACCACGACGACTGCCACGCAACAGGCTTCATGGGAGCAACGGGCCGCGGTGTCCACGAGTACTGCGGGGTCATGGATCGCGTCGATATTATTACCGGTACGTTTGGTAAGGCCTTAGGCGGCGGCTCTGGCGGTTTTACTGCAGCACGGCAAGAAATTGTCGATATTTTAAGGCAGCGTTCACGTCCTTATTTATTCTCAAATACATTAGCGCCCTCTATTTGCGCAGCATCACTGCAAGTCTTAGATATGCTGGAAGCCTCAACATCGCTTCGCGACCAACTCCAAGACAACACCCATTACTTTCGACGACAAATGCAGGCCCACGGCTTTGCGGTATCCGAAGGGGACCACCCGATCGTACCGGTCATGTTGGGTGACGCTGTGCTTGCTCAAAAAATGTCCGAGCGTCTACTGGAGCTCAATGTGTTTGCCGTCGGATTCTTCTATCCGGTGGTTCCAAAAGGCAAGGCACGAATTCGGGTTCAAATATCTACAGGACACTCCATTGCCGATCTCGACTTGGCTGTGACAGCCTTTGCGACGGCCCGCAATGCACTCCGCGGTTAGTGAATTTAAGCACTAGAATCTAGGCATGAGCGGTTGATGGACGAAATACTGCTACACGTTTTACTATTTTGGTCGGTAATCCACAAAATTGGACAGATCTTAAGCTCGGGTGTCTATGTTTCTCCGTACATTTTTGCTGTCTGTGCGTGCTCGCAGGCTTTTGGACTTCACTAAAGCAACGCAAACCTTAGTTGGTTAGAGCCGGATCATGGTGCTAGCGATATTCCTAAAAGAAGTGACTTGACTAAAAAGCATTAACTAAATTTGAGTGTGCTGGATACATAGCACGATGTGATTATTACAAACTTAGCGGCATGAGGCTTTAATTCCTGTGGGAAGATGCTGAAGCGAAACAGATGCCAATCGGAACATTAGCCGCCGCTACTTCAGTGAGTAGAACACGCGTTTTATAAAAAACGCAATCGGTTCATTATAAGCCACCTCATCAGAACCTTGTCCGGAGTACTTTTTTGCAGGATCCTAAGACAGGCCTATCTTTCGAAATCCTAGGATTAAAGACGGGTTGAACTTGACATAAAACCCGACTCACGCGCGGCCCATGTGCATTAGCCAATATCAGTATGATCAGAACCTAGCTTCCGTGTCACTAATTGACATCGGTGAGTCACACCTTTTGATAACTCATATAACGACGAACAACAGGTTAACATCGTAAACTACAGCGTGCCGCGCCAAACCGAATGCAAATGAGCGAATACGAGCCCTGTCAGTGATACTCCAGCGTCACCAGAAGATTTGTGGTGGATTGAATCACCACGTCGAGATCAAGCGTCATTCCGGCAAGTAAATCGTTGACGCAGACCCTAGTCAGATAGATTTTGTTGCGAACCAACTCCAATGCAACTGACCCCAAACCCACATCACTTTACGAGTCCGCCCCAAATCCACAGTTGCGAGCGTTTAATTGATTAGACCGATTAAGCGCTGAATCGCAAAAAAACGGCTCCAAAAACAACTGAAGCATAAGAACCCACATCACAACCCTTAACCAACACTCAGCTAAAGTGCGACTACTGACGAGCACTGAGATTACGGACACTAGACATTGCCGTCCAAAACTACGTAAGGTCACTGCTTGTCCAACTCACGCAAAATAGCGAGCCACTGCAAATTACATTAACCATGTCTCAAGTCGGTACTAGTGAAATAATAACGTAACGAGGGTGCAACTTAGATGTTTAAACTTTCAAGTGTCTGTACAAAATTATCTACACAGCCAATGTTCCAAATCCTCGCCGATGTACAAGAGCTAGAACGCGAAGGACACGAAATCCTTCACTTTGAATTAGGGGAACCAGACTTTCCTACACCCGCAAATATAAAAGAAGCTGCAACTCGTGCGATTCTAAATGACGATACTCGATATGCACCATCATCCGGAATATACGATTTCAAAAAAGTTATTCAAGAAACAACTCAGAAATCGCGTGGATTTAAGCCAACTAAAGACCAAATTCTAGTCACTCCAGGGGCAAACGCAATAATTTATCTTGCTCTTAAGTGCGTACTAGAACCTCGAGACGAAGTCATTGTGCCCGATCCAGGTTTCCCAACCTATTATTCCGCAATAAAATCATTGAATGGAACTACACGTCAACTTTCGCTAGATCCCGATAATAACTTCAGCTTTATGGTTAATGATATTGAAAAATTAGTCAATAATCGAACCCGCGCCATCATAATAAATTCTCCAAGCAATCCAACTGGGCAAGTACTCCACGAAGATCTCATTAAAGATGTGTACTACCTAGCTAGGGAGCGAGACTTATTACTCATCAGTGATGAAATATATTCACGATTATATTTCGGATCTGATAAGTTTAAGTCGCCGTCTGAGCTAGACTACTGCAAGTCTAATACACTCATATTAAATGGCTTTAGCAAGGCGTTTTCAATGACGGGATGGAGACTTGGCGTCGCAATCGGGCCTGAAGTATTAATAAAAAATATGGCGAGCTTAACATCTACAATTGTGTCATGCGTGCCGCCATTTATACAGCGCGCAGGCATCGAAGCAATTTGCGGTGATCAATACCAGGTTAAAGAAATGGCTCAGATATATGAACGGAGAGCTAAGCTAATAGTAAAGGAACTAAATAGAATAAAAGGGGTCACTTGTGCGATGCCCAAGGGTGCCATCTATGCGTTTGCGAATATCAAGGGTACCGGTCTTACTAGCGACCAATTCTGCAAAAGAATTTTGGATAATTGTCGAATTGCAGCAACACCTGGACATTTTTTTGGGCCAACCGGCGAAGGCTTTGTACGTTTCAGTATGGTTAATACTGAGGACCAAATCATGTTAGCTGTTAATAGATTAGCAGATGAATTTGGTATCAACTAATCTTAGGAATAATTAGATGAATGAAAGCATAGCCGAGTTGACAGTCGCCGACTACATAGCTGAATTCTTAGCTCAAATATCATGTAATAAAGTACATGGATTGATGGGGGGCGGTGCCGCAGGGCTAAATGACGCCTTTATACGAAATTCTCACATAGAATATTATTGTTACCATCACGAACAATCTGCAGGTTATGCTGCAGTCGGAGAGTCTAGACTCTCGAGGCGGTGGGCAATTTTAAATCCAACAACTGGGTGCGGCGGAACCAACTGCTTCACTCCAGTTTTAAATGCTTGGCAGGACTCGCTTCCGCTTATAGTCATCTCTGGGAACGTCAACCTTAATACTTGCTCATCACATTTAAACGAGAGATATGGAATTAGTTTAAGAGCTTATGGCGTCCAAGAGCATGACGTTATTAAGAGTATGAGGGCGATTACAAAATATTGTGCTCTGTTAGAGCGACCGGAAAACATTCAAACTCTAATGTATGAAGCATTTGTAAGTGCGGGCACTGGTCGGAAAGGACCATGCTGGATCGATATTCCGGCAGATTTGCAACACACAGCAATATCAGATCGACTAATCCTTGAAATCCCCAATCAAATTAAATTGATCTATTCAGCAATAGAGTCGTCAGTAAATCGATTACCAGATCAGAAGGACTTAGGTGCGATAGAGGAGATAATATCAATATTTAGAGCTAGTGAGCGAGCATTAATATTAGTTGGTGGTGGCGTATCAAATAATGTGACTGAACGAGGGGTCGTCAATAATTTTATTGTAGAAAATAACCTCCCAGTTATTGCGACGTATGCAGGTACCGATATAGTCGATCATGAATATGATATGTACCTTGGTACAATTGGTGTGAAGGGTAATCGAGCGGCGAACTTTGCACTTCAAAATTGTGATGCTCTACTCGTACTTGGGAGTAGGCTCGCGTTCGGCGCTGTAGGCTATGACGTCGATAATTTTGCAAGACATGCCGCTATTTGTGTGGCAGAAATAGACTTCAACGAGATCAAAAAGAATGAAAATATTTTCCCAAACCGTATTAAACAGGCTTTAGTTAAAGCAAGCACGCTGGTTGAATACTTACGAGACTCACAGCCCTCCTTGTCGAAAAAATGGCTGGCGTCGTGCAAAAGCAGCAAAAAAAATTGGGGAATAATAACGGAAAATATTGCAAATTTTGACAATCAGAATATCAGTATTTACCAAGTGATGGAGGAGCTAAATAGACCGAATTATGATCATTGCAACTTTGTGACAGACGCGGGGAGTGTGAGCTACGTTGCACCTACGTCACTCAAATATAGTGAATCGAGAAATTTTATTTTCTCACCAGCACAAGCTGATATGGGGTGCGCACTTCCCAGCGCTCTTGGAGTGGCCGCGAGCAGCGATCAACGTACTATATGCATAGTGGGTGACGGTAGCTTTATGTCAAACTCACAAGAGCTTGGAGCTCTCGCTTTTCATAACTATAACTTAACCATTATTATTTTAAATAATTCTGGATATTTAAGTATTAGCAATACTCAAAGAAATAATTATGGTCGCGATAGAGTGTATGGAGAGCATTCCGGTCGAGGAATAATATTCCCAGACTTTGAAAAGTTATGCTCGGCTTTCGGTCTTAAGTACAAAAAAGTGAATTCACTTGATGATTTAAAGTTTTTCCGCGATTGCGGTACTCGCGTGATTGAGGTCCTTTGCTCGCAATCAGAGACGATCGCGCCGTATCAAGCCAAGGTAAATAACGCGCAAGCAGGAGCGCACGATATGGCTCCTTTTAAGGAGTTAGACGAACTGAACAGATATGCAACCGTAGATCTGAAGTTTGTCAGGGAATAGTTAGTTCGGTAGGCCCTTCGAAAGCTTATTTTTCTGCTGCAACCACATGGCGGTGCGAGTGATTCCTTCGTCGATATGAATTTCTTGAGTTAGGGCAAGTTTCTTTTTGATAAGCCGTGTGTCCGGCACATATCTATGTCGAGGTTCCTTTAATATTGGCTGGCGGTGAACGAGGACTTTAGCCTTGGGATTAAGAAGGGCCGCCACTATGTGCGCTAACTCTACGATAGAGATAATCTCTTCTCCACCGACATTGTATATGTCGCCATCCCCAGCCTTCAATAAAATCATCCATAGCCAATATGCCAACTCAGCTGAGTAAAGATAGGTGCGTAGAGGAGTTCCGTCTCCCTTGATATGTATTTCGTCACCCGTTAAGGCATCCATAATGAAGTTACCGGCCGCAAAATGTGCGTCCATACCCATATGTGGACCGATGAACGAAAAACATCGAGCGACGACAACATTTAGAGTGCTATTTTGCTGGTATTCCCTCGCAATCTTCTCAGCAATTCGCTTCCCTCTTGCATAAGCTGAATCATTTATGTCGTCTAAGTCCGAAGGTACATGCGCCTCCGGAATTTTTGTTAAGGCACTTGCATCGGACCCGTAAATCGCGCCGGAACTCACTAATAAGAAGACTCTAGCCCCGGTTTGCTCAGCAAACCTAAGGGCGGACCGAGTTCCCAAAGCACATACATTTAAAGTCTGAGTTTCCGATAATGGCGATAACACGTCAGTCGCAGCATGGATTACGTAGTCATACCGTTCGATCCCTGCGACAAGATTCCTTACATCACCTTCTATGGTCCGTACCGCCTTATGTAGACCGATGTAAGGATGTTTCAAGATGAATTCATGCGCGTTCCTGGATAAGATAGTTATACGACAATCTAGGCTACCTTCATCTATCAAGGCAAGAATGGAGGCCACCATCCACTTACCAATGAAGCCAGTGCCCCCAGTAATAAATATGTCCTTACCATAAAGCTCGTGACGAGACTCTTCATAAGATCGAAGGACATATAACTTGTCTACCGACGATAGCCTCATTACTCAAACATCCCCACCGAGGTACATTCCCCACCAGTAAAGCTGGGCTATTGGTCAGCGTGCCCTAGCCTACTCGTCTCATCCACCTTGAAATTAAGTGATTTCCGAGGCAACCTGTGCCGGCTCACTCACATGTAAATCACACTAAAAACACTCTAAGATAGTGTGGTATAGCCCGGTAGCGCAAGTTCACTAGTGATTAGAAAATAATGTCGCGGTTTAAAATCGAGGTAAACCTACATGCAAGAAACCGAAACTACTGAACAAATTTCTTATGCTAAGACTGTTTACGGCGAAAGCGAAATAGCCGCCGTAGTCCAGTGCCTAAGAGAGTCGACGCAAATGGGAAAATATACTTCTGCGTTCGAGGAAAAGATTGCAGCTCTTTTTTCAAAGAAAAAAGCCTTATATGTAAATAGCGGCACCAGCGCCTTGCACATTGGTATTGAATCATTTGATTTCCCAGCAGGCAGCGAAATTATAACACCTGCGCTTACGTTTGGGACTACGGTGTCAAGCATCCTAAAAAACAATCTGATACCTGCATTTGTTGACGTAGAGCCTCTCACCTACTGCATTGATGTCTCCCAAATCGAGGCACTAATTTCCAACAAGACTGTGGCGATTTTGGCTCCTGATTTACTAGGGAATATTTGTGACTGGCCCCGGATACGATCAATTGCAAACAAATATAATCTTAAGGTACTTCAGGACAGTGCTGATACTTTAGGCGCTACAATTAATGGCCATGATGTTGGTAAGTATTCTGATATGAGTATTACTAGCTTTTATGGCTCTCACATAATCAACTGCGCGGGTAATGGTGGGGCATTATGTCTAAATGATGATGCTACCATCGAAAAAGCAAAACTACTTAGAAGCTGGGGCCGCAGTAGTAGTCTATTCGATAGTGCTAGTGAAAGTATTGAAAATAGATTCGATATTCAACTTGGGTCTATCGATTATGACGCAAAATTTATTTTTTCAATGCCCGGCTATAATTTGGAAGGCAGTGAGATTGGAGCGGCGTTTGGGTTAGTACAGCTGCAAAGCTTAAGAGAAAATATAGCCGAACGAAAAATGAATTTCCAAATCCAGGAGAATTTTTTCTCTAACTTTCCGACCTACTTTATGAACCCAGTCGTAAAACCTGGAGTGGAAACAGCCTTTCTTGCTTACCCAGTTATGATTAGCAATGAAGCGCCCTTTAAAAGACGAGATCTTCAGATATATCTAGAACAAAAAAATATCCAAACTAGGGTTTGTTTTACCGGCAACATTTTAAAGCAGCCCATGATGAAGGGCGTTGAAAGTAAAATCTTACAAGCTGGATACCCGAATGCAGACGCTATAATGGAACGGGGCATATTGCTACCAGTCCATCATGGAATGACATCAAAAATGTTTGATAGACTACATCACACGGTGCGCACTTTTATTTCTGAATTTGGGTAGATCTGCGAATCAAAAGAGACATCTTTTAAATGAATTTGTCATTTTGGTCATTCATATAATCTCGAATCTGCTCAATTGATAGATTATATAAATTTTCACTTTTTGAATGCGCCAGATACCACGTTATTGTTTTTTCTAACGCCGTATTTAAATTCCAAATTGGTTTCCAGCCCAGAATCGAACTTACCTTTGAAATATCCAAGGCCAGTCGCCCTGCCTCATGAGGATGCTGGCCGTCATCCAACTCCCAACTCGCGCCAGCGCCCCATAGTTCAGTAATTTTGCGAGTTACCCAAGCCACTGACTGCACTGATTCAACGTCAGGACCTATATTCCAAGAAGAATATTTTGAGCTGCCAGCGTTAACAGCATATTGTGCAAGAAAAATATACGCACCGATTGGCTCCAAAACATGTTGCCACGGTCGAGTTGAGTTCGGATAGCGAATTTTTAAGCTGGTGCCAGAACTAAATGCCCTTATAGCATCTGGCATCAACCGATTTGGAGCCCAGTCACCACCACCTATTACGTTCCCTGCTCTAACTGTTACCGCACTTATATTTTTATCTGCTAAGAAAGACCTGTAGTAAGACGAAGTTAATATCTCCGCGCAAGCTTTGCTGCTACTGTAAGGATCAAAGCCGCCTAGCCTATCCGTCTCCTTGTAACCCCGCTCCCACTCGTTATTTTCGTAACACTTATCTGAAGTTATATTTATGACTGCGTCTAGTGTCGGAAGTCTGCGACAAGCCTCAAGTACGTTTAGCGTTCCCATTACATTAGTACTATAGGTACCGACCGGATCGTCGAAGGACTTCGGTACCAAAGCTTGTGCACCTAAGTGAAATACGATGCTTGCCTTTGAGGCTAAAGCACTATCGACTAGCGAGTTTAGATCTCTGAGGTCACCAAAAGTACTTTTAGCTCTCTGTTTGACCTTCTCACCAAAAAGAAAATCATCAGTAGGCAATAATGGCAAAGAGTACCCATAGACTTTGGCTCCTAGATCACTCAGCCATAACGCCAACCAAGAGCCTTTAAAGCCCGTATGACCTGTAATGAAAACACGTCTACCTTCCCAAAAGTTCGCATCAATAATCTTCACGTAGCCGCCCACAGGCGCCAGGGTGGTGATCCGGAGCTCCACATTCCTTCAAGTCTGTACCTGTCTCTCAACGTATCCATCGGCTGCCAAAACCCCTCGTGCCGATACGACATTAATTGTCCGTCAGTCGCCAGCCTCCTAAGTGGGGCATCTTCGAAAACTGTATTGTCATCCCCTAAATACTTAAAGATATCTGATGAAAGCACAAAAAAGCCCCCATTTATCAGCCCGAGATGGCTTTCAGGCTTTTCAATAAAAGACGAGACAACACGGTTCTCTATTTCCAAAACACCAAATCTGCTCTCAGGCTTTACAGCCGTAACGGTAGCTATCCGACCATGCTCTCGATGAAACTCGATGGTCTCCGTAATGTTTATATCGGCTAGCCCATCGCCGTAAGTGAGGCAAAAGTTCTCCTCTTTAGAGAGCCAGTCTGCTACGCGCAACAACCTACCGCCTGTCATGGTAGTCTCGCCCGTATCAACCAGCGTGACGCTCCAAGACTCGCCTCGTCTCCCGTGTACTTGCATTTCGTTATTTTTCAAGTCAAACGTAATATCTGAATTATGGAGAAAATAATTTGCAAAATACTCCTTTATTACGTACCCCTTGTAGCCGCAGCAAATAATAAAGTCAGACACTCCATAATGAGCGTATAGCTTCATTATATGCCATAAGATTGGCTTGCCACCGATTTCTACCATTGGCTTTGGTCTAGACTCTGTCTCTTCACTCAGACGCGTCCCTAACCCACCAGCCAAGATTACGGCCTTCATTGATTGCAATCCATAGCTAACTACCTCTTTATCAGACGAACACAAGGTCGCCCCGAACTTTCATTTAATCTTAATCCGAGATGTACTGGCTGAGCATGGCGCTCAATGGAATTGAATGAACAATACTCATTTTATTCATCGCTTGTGTCATGACCTCTTCAGAGCCGCATATCGCCTCCACAAAAACATTTGTACTGGTCGTACCTGTGAAAATATTATCTGCAATAGCGTCATGAATTGCACGCTTCCCCTCAGCGCGCAAGCTCATACCCTGGGGAAAAACTACAACATTTGGAGAATTAAGAAATACCTGAAAGAAAAACGCATATAACTTCGCGTCGGCAACCATATAGGATAGGCCAGCAAAGTTGACACGAAGTTCAGTGAGCAATTTTTCTCTATAAAAATATTGACTCACTCGTGCGTACGGCCCGTAAACGTCTGGATTCAAATCGAGATTTTCATGGTCTATACCTTGAGTATCCGATCGATGGCTAAAAGCATGCCCACCAGATGCGATTTCAAGCCCCTTAATAACTAGTTTGGGGCTGTATGTTCTCGCGGTTCCCGCGACCAAGACCCGCTGCGCCAGATCAACTGGACTGTAGACGTTGCGGCAATGAGGAGCGTAAGCACCGGTCAAGTAAGCTAAGTTAAGATCATTCAGTGATGAGGTCCGATACACATAGCCAGACATGTAGGTGCTTGCAACTAAATTTGTGAAGCCCGCGAGGTTGAGCCGCAATGCATCAATCTCGGAAACAGCATCATGATCAGGATCGTTTGACATGCGAGAGTAAAACTTCCCCTGAGCCTCATCAAAAACAGAGCAGGATACTAAGTTACAATCCAAATCCACATATTCAAGGAAATCTAAAAATTTAGGTAATGATGGTGCAAGCAAAAAATCTTCATCCGACAGTAACATGCAAAAAGTCGCATTAGATTCCTCAAGAAGCCACAAAAAGTTCGCTTCGGGTCCCATATTATATTCAAAGGATTGATAACTTATTGCAGGGTTGGAATCACGATATTTTTCTAACGCCGGCTCGTGGCCGTTTGAATGACAAATGACACCTACCCTAGGATCTTTTAAGACACTAACGCTCTCTATCGCTCTCTTTGCTCCTGCCGGTCTGCCATAAGTTGGAACCAGAATATCAAGCAATCTTTTCTCGCTCGGGCTATTCATTCAGGACACCCTCATGCATCGGTCCTACAACTGTAAACTGGCCACCAAAACTACTAGCGCATCTTTTTTTAATCTGTATTTTTGCAGCCATCGGGAACCGCTCGCGATAAAAAAACAAATATAAGTTACCATAAACCATAGCTTTTGCGCATCTGACTACCCCTCCCCCCACCCCCCCTTGAACAAACAATAAAAGGTAATGCAAGCCATAGTGAGTTGATTATTTGCACCAAGGACATGTTTATTTGCGCACTTGAGCAACCGGGCTTGACTACTAGTTGTTTTAGTAGCCTGACGAATTACGTTGTAAAAAGAGCTACCGTAGCAATACGAGTGAAAATTCCAACATAGCGGTTGATTGTTAAATAAATCGATACTTCTAACGTGCTTAAATCAATTGATTGATCTAAAGCGCAAAAATTTGCAGTGGACGCAAACTTAGTATTTATTGAACGTAACAATTTCTATAAACGTCAAACTGCATGGCCAGCCAAGTTGAAGAGAGACTTCGGAAAATAATCACGCGCGTGATCAACGCATCGGCGTCTATCACCCGCGGTTTCAAAAATCCATCTCGCGAACACCTATTCCTCTCAGGGATCCACGCGCCCATGACCGAGGAACTGCTACTTGAGGAGTTACGGGTGACGGGTGAGATACCCTCTACGTTGACGGGCACCTACGCACGTATCGGCCCTAACCCATACAAAGTAGATCCCAGGGGCCACCACTGGTTTGTAGGTGATGGTATGGTGCACGGGGTTCGTATTTCTAACGGTAAGCCCCAGTGGTACCGCAACCGATTCATAAAGTCGCAGGCCCTTGAACGACAGGGTGGTCCAAAGGCGGCGAGTGGCCCGCGACGTGGTGGGCGAGACACCGTCAACACCAACGTTTTAAAGCTAGCCGGGAAAACACTGGCGCTGGTTGAGTCGGGCCCTTTCCCCTTTGAACTTGATGAACACCTCGATACAAAAGAGTCAGCACACTTTGATGGGGGTCTCAGCGCACCCTTTTCAGCACATCCGCACGAGGATCCCAGAACAGGTGAATGGCACGCCATCACTTATGAGCCTGAGTCTCCCAATAGCGTCTGGCACGTTGCCATTAGTCCCGGCGGTCATGTGTTGTCGGAGCGCAAAATTCCGGTTCAAGACGGCCCCTCAATTCATGAGTGTGGGATCACTGACGACTACGTCGTTGTCTTCGATCTTCCAGTCACCTTCTCCCTGAGTGCGGTAGCCCAAGGTTTTAATTTCCCTTATCGATGGAACAAAGATCACAGGGCGCGAGTGGGTCTCCTGCCTCGGCGCGGGGAAGTGGATGACATCATCTGGTGCGACGTCGACCCGTGCTACCTCTTCCACGTGGCCAACACGTTTCAGAACAGTGACGGCAGCGTGACCATTGACTGTTGCACCTACGAGACTATGTTTGCTCACGGTCCAGACGGACCAAACGGCGATCCTTGCGGTTTTGAGCGCTGGCAGGTCGACCCGGTGGCAAAACAAGTCACGCGGACAATCACTGACCCCGCGCCTCAGGAATTTCCGCGTATCGATGAACGTTTTTTTGGACAGCCCTACAGACACGCATGGGTTGTCAGCCAGCCGGGTGAGACGGTGTCCAATTTCGTCGCTGAAAACGCGCTCTTTCATTACGATATGCAAACCGGCCAGAAAAAAACGCATCACTTTGGCCGGGCTATGGTGGGGGGGGAATTCATCTTCGTTCCTCAGTCAGCAACCGCCAAAGAAGCTAATGGTTGGCTAATGGGGCTGGTCATCGACATCGAAAACGACACCACAGAACTCCAGCTTTTCGATGCCCTCACTATTGAAAAAGGCCCAACAGGTATCGTTCACCTCCCACACCGAGTGCCACCAGGATTTCACGGCAATTGGATACCAGACTGACCCCAGTTCTTAAAAAAATAACAAGCGAGGAAGATTCACATGCACCTAGATCTAGCAACGACGTCGATGCTCGCCGGCATGGCGCTCAATGAAACGCCTGACCTCAACACCTTACCTCCCGAAGATGCACGTTTGGTGTTCTCGGAGATCAACCGATCCATGCCCCCGGGGCCTCAAAATGTGGTCAGTAACGACCTCGAGATTCCCGTTGACGGTGCGTCGATTACAGCGCGCGTGCTGACACCGTCTTCGAATGCAAAACGCCTCATGATCTACTTCCATGGCGGCGGTTGGGTGATCGGCAACATTGACGACTACGATGCCGTAGGACGACACCTTGCCGAGGCGTGCCAGTCTGTTGTTGTAATGGTGAATTACAGAAAAGCACCGGAGCACTCGTTCCCAACACCCGTAAACGACTGTTATTCGGCGCTCGAGTGGATCGACAAAAATCGCGCCATTGTGGGTGGTGATGCACTCCCTTTGGTGGTTGCAGGTGACAGCGCAGGGGGTAATTTAGCAACAGTTGTCGCCATTAGAGCGCGCGATGAAAACGGACCGCACATTGACCTACAAGCGCTTGTCTATCCTGTAACGGATGGTGCGATGGCAGGATCCAGCTGGGGTGATGACGACAAACAACTGTTTTTAACCAGCGACCTCATGGCACACTTTTGGGAGCATTACGCCGACCCTGCGTCACGGCTCAACCCCATGGCGTCGCCACTGCACGCCAAAAGTCTTCACAACCTTCCTCCCGCTGTGGTTCTAACCGCAGAGTTCGACATTTTAGTGGACGAAGGCCGAGCCTACGTCGAGAAACTCCGCGCATCGGGTGTCTCGGTAAGCCATAAGAACTTTTTGCAGCAAATGCACGGTTTCTTTGCCATGCCCGCGGCCCTACCAGCTGCCGGTAAGGCAATGGCGTGGCTCGCACAGGAAATGGATCGCCACCTGACGCCGACAGAGCGTAAAGACGTGGTGGTCGTAGGGGCGGGTTTCTCGGGGATGTACCAACTCCACAAACTGCGCGAGCAAGGACTCAATGTTCAAGTCTTCGAAAGAGGCAGTGACGTCGGTGGCACCTGGTACTGGAACCGCTATCCGGGAGCGCGGGTGGATATTGAAAGTATGGCTTACTCGTTCTCATTCTCCGATGACCTTCAGCAAGAGTGGCAGTGGTCGGAAAAATATTCACCCCAACCGGAGCTTCTAAAATACGCACAACATATTGCTGACCGGTTTGACCTCAAGAGCGACATTGCATTTAACACGTCGGTAGCAAGTGCTCACTTCGACGACGACGCAGAGGAGTGGCTCGTCACTACTCAGTGCGGACGTCGCGTACGAGCACAGCACTTAGTCATGGCAACCGGCGTATTGTCTGCTTCAAAGACACCGGACATCGCTGGCCGTGAAAGCTACAAAGGCCGTACTTATACAACCGGCCTCTGGCCCAAAGAAGGTGTCGACTTTACCGGCAAACGCGTAGCCGTCATTGGCACCGGCTCGTCAGCCGTTCAGGCCATTCCATTGATTGCGGAGGAAGCGGCCGAGGTTGTTGTCTACCAACGCACAGCGACATTCACTACACCCGCGCTTAATCATAAGCTTGCAAAAGATGACGCCGATGCGATTAAAGCCAACTACGGTGACTATCGTGCCAAACAGCGACTGAATGTTCTAGGAGTAGTGAACGAGCGCTCAATGGATCGAGCAATCGATGCGACGCCGGAAGAGCGCAATCGCCGATTTACCGACGGCTGGGAAAGCGGCATTTTGCCGGGAATGCTGTTCCAGTTTGCTGACCTCCAAGTCGAGCAAGCGTCGAATGATGAGATCTCCGAATACATTCGTGACCGGATTCGTGCAACGGTAAACGACGAACAAACCGCGCAGGATTTGCTCCCAACAGACTACCCTTACGGGACTAAGCGACCCTGCATCGACACGAATTACTACGAGACTTTCAACCGAGACAACGTGTCACTCGTGAATCTACGACGCACCCCTATCGAGACCGTCACCACCACCGGCATTAAGACCATTGAGAGTGAACGGGAGTTCGACGCAATTGTCTATGCGACCGGCTTTGACGCCATGACGGGGCCACTCTTGCGCGTCGATATTCGCGGCCGTGGCGGCATAAAACTGCAAGACGCATGGGTTGACGGACCGCGCTCCTATTTAGGCATCGCTATTCACGGATTCCCCAACTTATTCACTATTACAGGGCCCTCAAGTCCCTCAGTTCTGAGTAATATGTTGGTTTCTATTGAGCAGCACGTTGACTGGGTGAGCGATTGTATCCAGTGGATGCGCAGCGAAGGAAAAGCGACGATTGAGCCTACTGATGAGGCCGAGCAAGAATGGGCTGAACACACCGAGCAACTCGCGAATATGACGCTCTATCCTAAAGCAAACAGTTGGTACATGGGCGCCAATGTCCCTGGAAAACCGCGCATGTTTTTAGCCTATGTGGGGGGCGTAGGAACCTACAGAATGATTTGCGATCAAATTGCTTCCAGTGGATACCGTGGTTTTGCCGCCCACTAATCGCCGGCAGTAGTACACTGTTAAGGCCTGGCTATCGCCGGGTCTTTTTTTGGGGATTAGCCATGGATATTTGGGTAGATGCCGACGCCTGTCCCGTCGCCATCAGAGAGATTATTGCGAAAGCTGCGCACAAGCGCGCAATGACTGCGACCTTTGTTGCGAATCACGCATTTACACTGCTGAGCTCACCGCACGTGCGCCTCTATCAAGTCCCTGGTGGCTTTGATGAAGCGGACAAGGCCATTGAGCAACGGGTGTCAGCCGGCGATCTGGTCATTACCTCCGACATTCCATTGGCTGCAGAAGTCATAGAAAAATCAGCACTGGTGCTGACGTCGCGCGGTGAGCGCTACACCCAAAGCAATATTAAGCAGCGCCTACAGATGCGCGATTTTATGGAAACAATGCGGTCCTCAGGCGCTCATACTAGAGGTCCTGCGGCCCTGAACCTAGCCGATCGAAAGCATTTTTCTGATCAACTAGATCGTGTGCTTACCGCTCAAATGAAAGCAAAATAATGCTAAGGGGGGCTTCAAACGCGGAAGTACAACCGCAAAAAACGCGCCCTGTATAGCTCATGAAGTGACCGACTGCACTGTTTCCTCAGAACCCAACTATGTTAAAAAGTGCTCACAAGAAGGAATACATTTATAAATCGTGTAGACTTTAAAGCTCAATTTAGTCATCCGTTAAACATGGGCTCTCCATCATGAAAAATGCCAGTGTAGTAAACGCAGAAACCAGCTCGTTCGCGGTACTCAATAAAGTCATATTACATTTAAGTGAGAACTTCTTTTGGCAAGGGGAAGATATAAACAATGCATTACACTCTGGAGCAATTTTCAAAGGATACGAAAGAGGCCCTGAAGGTGAAGCCAACTATCTCGGATATATTCTATTTTCAGACGTGACTTTAGATAGCGACGAGCCAGATGTTGAAAACCTAACCATGGACAGCCTAGACCATGTTGAAAAAAAAATGCGCGATGATCTTGCTGCAGAGTTTGCGGTAGAAAGCTTTTTACCCCCCAAGCTTGACACCTTGAGTAATGGCGCCGACGCATTAATTTCTAGTTGCTTCTTAAAGTCAGAGGGGTCGCCTATACTAATGAAGTCCTTCCGAATGAAGCATAATGATGAGAAGTGGATTGCTGTTTGCAGTTTTGCTCCAGAAAGATCTGATGATTTTGGAAAGGCAGTGGAAGCATCTATTAGCACTGCAATATTCAAATAGAGGCGAATTACCAAATGTCACTAATATTAGTATCGCGCTTGAGTAATGGCGCATTGCATCTTTGAAATATAAACAGCGTGACTTCTACTTTGTCAGAGATCGATTGCCTCTGTCTTGGGCTGAGACCAAAGTCGAGGTACAAAAAGAGCAGGAGAGTTCTTTAGGTGAAATTAGAGAGTCATTAGACGCTTTCATTTCGTCACTCCAACTTTCTTATCCGGGTCAAAGCGATTTTATGCTCGACCTTTCATTAGCCGTCAGGGGTTGTCATGACAAGGCTATACTTGATTTAGCTAAATTAGAGCGATCCCATTTAGAGTCTGGCGACTCAGAGCTGAGAATGCTTGACGTAAGTCTTAGTGCATCGAGCATTGGGTTTTTGTCGGCAGAGGAGCTAAAAGACGGAGCAACTATAAGAATGACAATAGCGCTGGATAGTGTGGAAACGCATGTGAATATTTTGATGTCGGTGGTCGACTCCAGAATCTCTAGTGATCCAGAAAATAAGGGCTATTGGATTCGATGTCGATTTCTGTCGGAGCAGCGCACCGCAATCGACGCCATCATGGCGCATATAACTCTTCGTCAAAGCGAGCGCCTGCTAAAAAAGTAGCCTGGCAATTGTTGCGCGTAACTAAATAGACATCACTCAGGTGTAAGCTTTATCTACCACCTTGCGCTAAAGTTTTTAGTGAAAAGTCCGATAACGTCTTTAATGCTAACTGGGTTATAGAGGTAAAAATGCGAGCGAACTATGGAGCTACGGAATACGGAAGAGTGGGTATCGAGTCGGCTGTAGCCGCGGCGGACCCGCATGAGCTGATCAGTATTTTATTTGAGCAGCTCAAAAAAGAACTCGTTGCGGCAGAGTATCATCACAAAGCAGAAAACTTTGAAAATTTCAGAGCTAAAGTAACTAAAGCCAATCGTATATTAGTAGCGCTTCAAGGGTGCCTTGACCTGGAAAGCGGCGGCGAAATCGCTGATAATCTGGCCGACCTATACGCATTCTGTGTTCGATCGCTGACTCAAGCGCTTATCACTAAAGATGGTAAACATGTGACGGAAGTTGCAAGTGTACTTAGCCCCGTATTCGAGGGCTGGGAAGAAATTTCTCCCTCGCGCACGGCTGCTTAATTTAATCAAGAAAGTTTATAGGGCTGAAAGCCCCGCTTTGCACGCTGACATTCCATATGTCGTACATTGAGATACGATAAGATTTGCGCGAGACGTGTCGTCGTGAGAGAGCTGGCTTTCAGCTACTATTAACAGTTCATCAACGGGGACAACATCAGCTTCGCCTAGCGAGGCGAGTGTAGCCCAAGCGTATCCCTGCAGGACGCTACGCTCCACATCTTGACCATCCAAGTACATGAACGCTGTCATGTACTGTGCCGGGCTATAACCATCCAAGGCGCTCGAAAGAAAACGTTTGAAGGCAAGGGGGCGATTTTGAATCTGTCCTTCGCCCTGAAAGTAGCTTAAACCCACCATGTATCTACTGTCTGGTAGATCGAACTCTGCCTTAGAAAAATAATGAAGTGCTCTTGACCAACTCTTCGAAACACCCTTTCCATTGACATAAAGCATTCCGATATTATGGGCGGCCTCTAAAGATCCGGCTTCCTCTGCTTTCTCATACCATTCCATTGCGGATACAAAGTTTTGTGTCACGCCCAAACCCTGCTCATAAAGAAGACCTAAATTATTTTGAGCAGTAGGGCTACCTGAGGTTGCTATTTCACTCCACGCTCTCACGGCGGTTGCGTAATGCTGTCGCTCCAATGCAGCTAATCCAGCATTGAATTTATCTTGCTGGGGATTACCTATAGCGTCACCCGGTGACAATACGAGACCACAGATAAATAGGCCATATGCTTTTGATTTTAAGTTAATTCCTTTCATAGCCTTTTACATTCTCTTGCCAATCCATAGTGCCGCCTAAAATATCGCCTTCGCTCAGACAGCCTATAAACATACCATCGGCATCCACTACCGGAATAGCCTCCCCCACAAACTCTCTTGCAGTAAGCAACGCAACTTGCAGATTATCGTTTGTTGATAAGTACGCATAATCATTTTCCATAAATGCGTCTGCAGTTTTGTCCTTATTTTTTAACGCACTGACGATGGTTGCTCTTCCAACTAATTTATCGTCATCGTCAACTACATAAGCCTCAGTTTTTTGATCTCGAACCAAGGTATCTACTAACCTAAATCCCTCAGTTTTTT